>ERZ1673695.128-NODE-128-length-133910-cov-24.167375_pt1 | contig 133910 bp, 116 predicted proteins | sample MGYA00580225_ERZ1673695 | MGnify/ENA primary metagenome ERZ1673695 (study PRJEB41218, sample SAMN15661739) | gut metagenome | host: Homo sapiens | place: Canada: London | collected 2015-08-20/2019-03-30 | study: EMG produced TPA metagenomics assembly of... | reverse complement strand
TGACGAAAAAGTATGTGGATGTCACAGAGCTGACGCAGACGATTGTCAACGAGTACATCAAGAAGATCATCATTCACGCACCGGATAAGTCTGGCGGCAAGCGCAGACAGAAGGTGAAGATCATCTTCAACTTCGTGGACGAGGTGGAAATCCCCGTACTGGCAGAACCCATGATTGCAGAATCTACCTTTGGACGCAGAAAAACGGCGTGACCTTCACGGTCACACCGTTCTCTGCCCCACCGCAAGACTTATAGTTCCTTACGACTGTTAAGCCTTGCGCGGCGAGGCGTTATGATGTATAGTGTTACCGTGTCCCTTCCGGGGCGCGGAATGCAAGAAGAAAAAGGAGAAAACGCATGAAAGCGATCATGGATGTATTGCGGGGCGTGGCCATCGGCGTGGCCAACATCATCCCCGGCGTGTCCGGCGGCACCATGGCGGTGTCCATGGGCGTGTACGACAAGATCATCGGCGCGGTGAGCGGCCTGTTCAAGCACTTCAAGCAGAGCATCCTCATCCTGCTGCCCCTGGGGCTCGGCATGGGCATCGGCATCGTGGCCTTCGGCTACGCCCTGCGCTATCTGCTGGCCGAGCACACCCTGGCCACCTGCCTCACCTTCGTGGGCCTCATCCTGGGCGGCCTGCCCATCCTGTGGGTGCGCCTCAAAGAAAGCCTGGCCAAAAAGGCCCGCAAGGGCGCGCCGGTGGGCGAGGCGGTCTGCTTTGCCGCCCTGCTGGCCTTCGGCGTGGGCATGGCCCTGCTGCAGGGGGGCGACGAGACGGTGAAGGCCCTCGCCCTTACCCCCGGCACCGCCCTGCTGCTGGCGGCCCTGGGCCTCATCGCCAGCGCCACCATGGTCATCCCCGGCGTGTCCGGCAGCATGGTGCTGATGGTGCTGGGCTACTACAACACCATCCTGGATCTGGTCACCGGCTGCGTGGACGGCCTTGTGGCGGGCGATTTCGCCCTCATCCTGCACAACGTCAGCCTGCTGCTGCCCTTCGGCGTGGGCGTGGCGCTGGGCATCTTCGGCATCGCCAAGGTCATCGAGTACCTCTTTGCCCACTTCCCCAGCCAGACCTTCGCGGGCATCATCGGGCTCATCCTGTCCAGCCCCTTCGCGGTGCTCTACTCTTCCGGCGCGCTGGCCCGTTTCACCGTGCCCGGCCTCATCGTGGGCCTCATCCTGGGCGCCGCGGGCGCCTGGGTGACCCTGCTGATGGGCAAGGCCGACCCGGAATAAGCCTGTTCACTCCAAAGCCGCCCCGCCGGGGGCGGCTTTTTTCACATCGCAACGCGCGTTCTGTTTTTTTGCCGGGCGTTGAAGAAACCGGCCCCGCCGGCTCGTTACATAGACACAGTGAGGGGAAAGGGCGGTGAGACACCGGCGTGACAAATGCGCAGTTTGCGACTCTGGTCGAGCAGTACCAGCGGCTGGTGTACACCGTGTGCTACCAGCTGGTGCAGGACCATCAGCTGGCCGAGGACCTGACCCAGGACACCTTCGTGTCCGCCTTCACTCACATGGATTCCTGCCCGCCCGAACACTACAAGCCCTGGCTGGCCCGCATTGCCACCAACAAGGCCCGGGACCATCTGAAAAGCGCCTGGGCAAGGCGGGTGAGCGCCCCCGGCGACGATGGCATGCCCCAATCGCCGCCCCCCGGCACGGCGGCCCCGCCCGGGCCGGAGGACCTCACCGTCACCGAGGACGAGGCGGCCGCCATCCGGGCGATGGTGCGCTCGCTGCGGGAACCCTACTTACAGGTGTCGGTGATGTACTTTTTGGAGGAGCGCAGCGTGGAAGAAATTTCCCGGGCGCTGCGCCGGCCGCCCAAAACGGTGCACACCCAGCTGTTCCGGGCAAAAAAGATGCTGCAGCAGCAAATCAGGGAAAGGAGCGAGAGGCAATGACCGAACTGTTCAGACCCGACGGCCACCTCACCGACGAGGGGCTGCGGGCCCTTGTGGGCGGTGAGCTGGACGAACTGGGCAGGCTGGAAGCCGCCGAGCATTTGAGCTTCTGCGACGCCTGCCTCGTGCGCTACACCGCCCTGCTGGAAGGAGACGTGCTCCAGGAGCCGCCCACCGACCAGACCCTGCCGGTGATGCGCCGGCTGCGCCGCCGCGCGGCCCAGGCGCTGGCCAGCCGCTACACCGCGGCGGCGGCCGCGGTTCTCATCACCGGCACCCTGTGGTACACCGGCATCTTTGCCGGCATCGCCGGAGTGTTCACGGTGCAGGGGGAGGAGATGACCCCCCAGCCCCCCGCGGCCTCGCAGCCGGTCAGGGAGGAAGATGCGGGCAGCGCCATCCTGCAGGCGGTGAGCAACTGGTCCGAGAAGGTGCAGAGCGCTCTGCGCCCCGCTTGTCAGGCCCCGCAGAAAAAAGACAAGACCGACCGGAGCGCCGACGCCGACGCCCCGGCTGCCGGCCAGGCGGACGCCGCCGACCCGGCCTCAACTCAAACCAAAGGAGTGGACTGACACATGCAAAAAAACGGATTTCTGACCCTCTGCTTTTCCTTCATCCCCGGCGCAGGCCAGATGTATCAGGGCTATATGAAGCGGGGCCTGACCCAGGTGCTTCTGTTCGTGATCCCGCTGATGATCGGCGGCGCATTCCTGCCCGTGCTGATGGTGCTCAGCGCGGTGGTGTATATGTACAGCTTTTTTGACAGCCTGAACCTCCACGCCCAGCTGCGGCAGGGCATCGTCCCGGAGGACGCCTTCCTCTTCAGCTGGGACGGCGGCGAGGACCTGGCCCGCCTGGTGGAGCGCCGCCATCACCTCATCGGCTGGGCCCTGGTGGTGCTGGGCGTGGCCGGGCTTTACCAGGGCTTTGTCAGCCCCTGGCTCTACCGCCTGGTGGGCCTCATCGGCTGGGACACGGCGCTGGGCCAGCTGGTGAACCAGATCGTGCGGGGCATCCCGGGCCTCGTGGTGGGCCTTGTGTTCATCGGCCTGGGCCTGTGGCTCATCAAGGGCGGCAGGAAAAAGCAGCCCGCCGAGCCGGACTACACCGAGTTCAAGGGCGAAGGGGAGGTGTGACGGATGACCGAGCAGGAACGCATGGGCCTTCCCGCGGGCGGCCAGCCTGACGCCGCCCCCATCCCGGAGCAGGCAGGCGCTTCGCAGCCCGAAGCCGCCCCCGCCCCGGCGGCGCAGCCCGCGCCCGCCCCGGCCCCTGCCCGCCGGCCGCCGGTGCGCCGGGTGGGCACCGTCACCCTGGGCCTTTCCCTCATCGTCACCGGCCTTGCCATCACCGCTTACTTCTTTGTGCCCGGCTTTGACATCATCTTCGTGGCCAAGCTGGCCCCGCTGGTGCTGGTGTTCCTGGGAGCGGAGGTGCTTTGGGCCTCCGTGCGCCGCAAGGGCGAAGAGCGGCTGCGCTTCGATTTCCTGGCCGCTTTCGTGGCCTTTGTGCTCATCTGCGCCAGCCTCTGCGCCGCCACCCTGCCGGCGGTGTGGCGCTGGTACGGGCCGGACCGCTCTTCCACCGAGGAGCGCCTTTCCGACGAGCTGGAAGAGCAGCTGCACACCGCCTTCCAGGGCCAGGATGTGCTGGATTGCAGCGGCTGGGTGAACCTGGGCGGCTATGAGTTCGACCGGGAAATGACCCTGGCCGACCTGCGCGCCGAGGACCATGCCGGGGCGAACATCACCCTGGGCGGCACGGTGGAAAACGGCGACGAGTTCGCCGCCAGAGTGGCGGCGCTGCTGCCCGCTTTGCGGGACGCGGGCGTGGACCGGGCCTATTTCTACTGGAGCGACGACGATGAATCCTGGGACCTTGACCTGGACGGCGTGTTCGACATGAACGCCGACGCCACCCGCCTGTCTCAGATGGGCCGCCATCAGATGCAGGTGGTGGACGAATTCGGCGACACCATGTGGATGGAAGAGCGCGAGGCCGAGGAGTATCTGGCGCAGCAGGCCGCGGATGCTTCTTCCGCCCCCGAGGGCGACGGCGAGCCCGCCGCCTCCTCCGTTCCCGAGGATTTCAATATGCCCGTGACGGGCGAGGAGACCGCCTGAACGGCCTCTGTTAAATCTCTGCAAAAAGCCCCCGTAATTTTTTACGGGGGCTTTTATTGTGTTTTGCCGCCGCAGATGTTACACTGAAAAGTAATAAATGTGTGAGGTGAGACCATGAAATTTTTGCGGGGATTCACAAAAAAAGAGACCAGCTGGATGATGTACGACTGGGCCAACAGCGCCCATTCTGTGGTCGTGGTCACCATTCTGCCCATCTTTTTCAACACGGTGGCCGGCTACATGCAGGACGCGGCCTCCGGCATGACCGTCTGGGGCTACGCCACCAGCGCCGCCATGGCCATCGTGGCGCTGGCCGCGCCGGTGCTGGGCGTGTTCGGCGACTTTGAGGGCTTCCGCAAGAAACTGTTCACCGTTTTCATGCTGGTGGGCGTGCTCAGCTGCGCGGGGCTGGCCGTCACCCCCCAGCTGGACTTCGTCACCCCCGGCCAGGCGGAAAAGGTGGGCCTCATCATCCTGGTGCTGTACATCCTGTCCACCATCGGCTTCGCCGGCGCGAACCTCTATTACGACAGCTTTTTGAACGACGTCACCACCGAGGAGCGGATGGACAAGGTCTCCACCATGGGCTACGGCCTGGGGTACATCGGCGGCTCCACCATCCCGCTGCTGATCTTCCTTCTGATGAACCTCATCCTGGGCAGCGACGCCATGCTGTTCTGCCTCTCCTTCGCCTTCGGCCTCACCGCCGTGTGGTGGTTCGTGTTCAGCTTCCCGCTGCTGAAAAACGTGAAGCAGGAAAGCTTCGTGCCCCGCAAAAAGGGCGCGGTGAAAGAGGCCCTGAAGGGCATCGGCGGCACGGTGAAGGAGATTTTCCGCTACAAGCAGATGTTTGTCTTCCTCATCGCCTACTTCTTCTACATCGACGGCGTGAACACCATCATCCACATGTCCACCAGCTACGGCGACACCCTGGGCCTTGACTCCACCAGCATGCTGCTGGCGCTGCTTCTGGTGCAGGTGCTGGGCCTGCCCTTCGCGCTGCTCTACATCAAGGCCAGCGAAAAGTTCGGCGCCCGGTTCATGGTGGGCGTGGGCATCTGCGTCTACATGGGCGTGACCATCTTTGGCTTCTTTTTGCGGGAGGTCTGGCAGTTCTGGGTCATGGCCATCATGGTGGCCACCAGCCAGGGCGGCATCCAGGCGCTGAGCCGCAGCATGTTCGGCAAGCTCATCCCCGACAAAAACCGCTCCGGCGAGTTCTTCGGCTTCTACGACATCTTCGGCAAGTTCTCCGCCATCATGGGCCCGGCGCTGGTGGGCCTGTCCAGCGCGCTGGCCGCCGACGTGATGCTGAAAGAGCAGGGCCTGGACCGGGTGAGCGCCACCGCCGAGCAGCTGGCCGCGGTGGACACCGCCGCCGCCCCCTGGGGCATTTTGAGCGTGCTGCTCATCTTCTTCGTGGGCGGCGGGCTGTACTTCTTCGTGCTGCCCCGGTATCTGGAAAAGAAGTGAACGTTGTAACTTTTCCCCGTTCGTTGTAAAATAAAGGGGCGGCCCCCCGGCGCGTCTGCCGGGCGGCGGCCCCTTTTTTCATTGAGACTGACCGCAAGGGAGTGACCCTTTATGCCGGAAGGCTACACCCACGTCCGCACAGCCAACCGCGCCGCCGCGCTGGCGCAGCTGGAGATAGCGCACCCCGCCGCCTTTGCCTGCGGGGCGAACGGGCCGGACATCTTCTTCTGCTACCGCGCCTGGAAAAGCGGCGAAAAGCGGGGCGAAAACCTGCCCGAACTGGGCTCCCGCATGCACGACGAGAACACCGGCGCGTTCCTGCGCGCCTTGGTGAAATACGCCGCCACCCCTGCCCAGCGCAGCTACGCCCTGGGCTTTTTGAGCCACTACGCCGCCGACTGCACGGTGCACCCCTATGTGGTGTGCGTCACCGAGGAGGGCGGCCCCTACGCGGGCCCCGGCGGCCACGGCTATTTTGAGATCGCGGTGGACAGCTTCCTCCACGAGCAGGACACCGGCAAAGCCGCCGTGCCCGTGGACGACACCACCCCCCGTCTTGCGGGGGCGGCGCTGGCCGAGGTGGGGGCCCTCTTGCAAAAGAGCCTGCGGGAGGCCTTCGGCGTCACCGTCAGCCGGGAGGCCCTGGCGGACACCTTCTGGCACACCCGGGCGCTGCGGCGGATGTTCATCAGTCGCTTTCGCATCAAATACGCCCTGTTCTGGCTGGTGGAGCCTGCCTTCGGAGGGCGGGGCGCGGTGACCGGCCACATCACCCCGGCCCGGCTCGTTGGCACCGGCAAGCACCCCAAGGGCAGCCTGCCCTGCCCCTGGACCCACCCCTTCACCGGCGAGGAGCAGACCGACGACCTGAACGCCCTGCTGGAAAAGGCGGAAAAGCGCTCGGCGGCCTATCTGCTGGCTGCCAAGGGCTATTGGGATGGCCGCCTCTCCATGGAAAAACTCTCCACCCTGCTGGGCAGCGCCAGCTACCTCTCGGGCCTTGCGGACGAGCGCAGCTGCCCCGGCCTTGCGCCGGAGAAAAAGCCCGCCCCCCGGCGCAAAGCCGCCGAAGCGGGGGAGAAGCCCGCGGTGAAAAAGCCCGCCCGGCGCAAACCCGCCCCGCCCAAGGAGGCCGCCCCCGAAGGGCAGGCCCCGGCGGAATAACACAATAAAAACGGCCCCGGAGAAAACCTCTCCGGGGCCGTTCTGTTTTTATTTCAGCCGCACATAGGCCTGACGGGCGTTGTCCTTGCCCCGCTCGGTGCGCACCTCGAAGATGCCCAGGCTCAGCACGAAGGGGGTCAGCTTGGAAAAGCCGAAGTTGCGCACGTCGAAGTCCGGGTAGCGCTTGACCAGCAGGTTGCCGATCATGCTCACCGCCAGCCAGCCGTCCTCGTCCGACTGCTCGGCCACGATGGCCTTGATGGCCCCGCGCATGGCGGTCAGCTCCGGGTCCTCCTGGGGGGCCGGCGGCTCGGGCTGGGCGGCCTTCTTGCGGGCGGCCTTGGCCTTGGCGGGCTTTGCCTTCTCCTTTTCCTTGCCCTTTTCCGGCGCGGTCTTTTCTTCGGCGGCGGGGGCGGGCTCGGCCTCCGGCTCCGGCTGAGGCTCGGCCTCCGGCTGGGCGGCCAGCACGTCCAGATAGCGGAACATGTTGCAGGCGGCGATGAAGGGCTTGGGGGTCTTTTTCTCCCCCATGCCGATGACCGTCATGCCGCCCTCCCGCAGGCGGGAGGCCAGACGGGTGAAGTCGCTGTCCGACGAGACGAGGCAGAACCCCTCCACCTTACCGGAATAGAGGATGTCCATGGCGTCGATGATCATGGCCGAGTCGGTGGCGTTTTTGCCGGTGGTGTAGCTGTATTGCTGGATGGGGGTGACGGAATAGTCCAGCAGTACGTTTTTCCAGCTGGCCATGGTGGGGCTGGTCCAGTTGCCGTAGATGCGCTTGTAGTTGGCCACCCCCTGGGTGGACACCTCATCCAGGATGATTTTGATGTATTTGTCCGACACGTTGTCCGCGTCGATGAGAACCGCGAAGCGGCGGTCTGCGGGCATAAAGCTGCCCCCTTTCTGAAAGGTGCGGCGAAGCACGCCCCGCCGCCCGAAAAAGCATTTGTACTATCTTATCATACCACAAAGGGATAAAAGTGTAAAATTTGCGCCATACTGCCCTCGGCGGGCCCCGCCCCGCCTTGACAATCCCCGCGCCGGGCCCCATAATAATAGGGGCTGTTTGCGCGAAGCGCGCGCCGCCCTGCAAAGAAAGTGAGGGAGCCATACCCATTATGTTACAACTGGAACATCTCGCCTGGACCATTCCGGGCGGCAACGAGATCATCAAGGACATCACCCTCCGGCTGGACACCGGCCGTCTGGTGGTGGTCACCGGCCCCAACGGCGGCGGCAAGACCACCCTGGCCAAGCTCATCGCCGGCATCCAAGTGCCCAGCGCCGGGCGCATCCTGTTCGACGGGCAGGACATCACCGACCTGGACGTGACCGCCCGCGCCAAGGCGGGCATCGCCTACGCCTTCCAGCAGCCGGTGCGCTTCAAGGGCCTGGCTGTGCGGGACCTGCTGGAGCTGGCCGCCGGCCGCTCCTTGAGCGAGCTGGAGCTGTGCGACCTGCTGGGCAAGGTGGGCCTGTGCGCTCAGGAATACATCGACCGGGAGCTGGACGCCAGCCTCTCCGGCGGTGAGATAAAGCGTATTGAAATTGCCAGCGTGCTGGCCCGGGGCGCGAAGCTCTCCATCTTCGACGAGCCGGAAGCGGGCATCGACCTGTGGAGCTTCGCCCGGCTGGTGGAGACCTTTGAGGAACTGCGCAGCAAGGGCACCGGCACCCTGCTGGTCATCAGCCATCAGGAGCGCATCCTCTCCATCGCCGACGAAATCGTCGTGGTGGCGGACGGCCGGGTGCGTCAGGCGGGCCCGGCGGCCGAGGTGCTGCCCACCCTGCTGGCAAACGAAAAAGCGGTGCGCTGCCCGCTGGAAAAGGAGGACGCACGGGTATGAACCAGATCACCAACGAACTGCTGCGCCTCATCAGCGGCATCAAGAGCGGCGAGCTCAAAGGGGCTTATAACATCCGGGAGGACGGCCAGTGCGCCGCCCGCCAGTCCAGCGAGAACATCCTCATCGAGTCCAAGACCGACGCGCCGGGCCTTGTCATCCACATCAAGCCCGGCACCAAGGGCGAGACGGTGTACATCCCCGCCTGCGTCACCCACGCCGGCGTGGACGACCTTGTCCACAACGACTTCTATGTGGGCGAAGGCGCGGACGTCATCATCGAGGCGGGCTGCGGCGTGCACAGCGAAGGCGAGGAGGAAGCCCGCCACAACGGCATCCACCGTTTCCTGCTGGCCAAGGGGGCCCATGTGCTCTATAAGGAAAAGCACATCGCCACCGGCGACGGCAAGGGCGACAAGGTCATCGACCCGGTCACCGACATCGAGCTGGCCGAGGACGCCTGCCTTGAGATGGACACCGTGCAGCTGGGCGGCGTGAGCCGCACCACCCGCAAGACGCGGGCCGTGCTGCAAAAGAACGCCCGCCTGCTGGTGCGCGAGCGCATCATGACAAACGGCGACGAGTTCGCCCGCACCGACTTTGTGGTGCGGCTGGAGGGCGAGGGAAGCGCGGCGGACCTTGTGAGCCGCAGCGTGGCCCGGGGCCATTCCCGGCAGGAGTTCGCCTCCACCATCCGGGGCAACGCCCCCTGCACCGGCCACTCCGAGTGCGACGCCATCCTGGCGGAGAACGGCACCGTGCTGGCCATGCCCGGCCTGGAGGCCAACCATGTGGACGCCGCCCTCATCCACGAGGCGGCCATCGGCAAGATCGCCGGCGAGCAGCTGCTCAAGCTCTGCACCCTGGGCCTCACCCCCGAACAGGCGGAGGAGAAAATTATCCAGGGCTTCCTGAAATAAAAACAAAAAGCCCCTTCCCGGTGCGGGAAGGGGCTTTTTTCTTTACTTTTCGCCCAGGGGCGCAAGGTACTTCTGCTCGTAGGTGGCAAGGCGGGCGTTGAAGGCCGCGTCCTTGCCTGCCAGCAGGCTGTGCTTGCGGGCGTGCATGTCCGGGTCGTCGGTCTCGTCGCCGATGAGCCGGGCGGCAATGTTGGAGCAGTGGTCGGAGATGCGCTCGGTGTTGGTGAGCACGTCCAGGAACAAAAGCCCCGGCTCGATGCCGCACTCGCCGGCCTTCAGGCGGGCGATGTGTTCCTCGCGCATCAAATCGCACATCCGGTCCACCGTCTCTTCCAGCGGCTCCACCTGGGCCGCCAGGGCGGCGTCCGCCTGGGTGAAGGCCTCGCCCGCCACCCGCTGCACCTCGCCCACCGCCTCGAACAGCAGCGCGGCCTGCTTTCGGGCCGAGGGGGAGAAGCTCCACTCCTGTTCCGAGAGCTGGCGGGCGCAGTCCATCAGGTTCACGGTGTAGTCGCCGATGCGCTCGTATTCGCCCACGAATTTCAAAAGCTCGCTCACCGCGTGGCTCTCGCTCTCGGTGAGCTCCTGGTCGCTGATGCGGATGAGATAGTCGGTGATGGACACCTCCATCTTGTCCAGCAGTTCCTCCCGGTGGGCAACGCTTGCCGCCACCTCCGCGTCGAACTTGGTGAACAGGCCCACCGTCTTGTCGAAGTTGGTGCGGGTGCGGCTGGCCATCTTTTCCACCGCGTTCTTGGCCTGCTGCAGGGCCACCGCCGGGCTTTGCAGAAGGAGCTGGTCCAGCACCGGCATGGACAGGTCCGCCGCTTCGCCCTCCTTTTCGGGGATGGTGCGCTCGGCCAGCCAGGCCAGCGCCTTGGTGAAGGGCATGAACATCAGGGTGACCACCACGTTGAACAGGGTGTGGAAGTTGGCAATGTCGCCCTTGGTCATCACGTCGTTCCAAAAGGGGAAGAGGCCCGCGGCCTTGAGGCCGTAGACCCCCGCCAGGAACACGGCGGTGCCGATGACGTTGAAGTAAAGGTGCACGATGGCGCTGCGCTTTGCCGCGGTGGACGCGCCCATGGAGGCGATGAGCGGCGTGGAGCAGGTGCCGATGTTCTGGCCCAGGATGATGGGGATGGCGCTGCCCCAGGTGACCACGCCGGTGCTGGAGAGCGCCTGCAGGATGCCCACGCTGGCGCTGCTGGACTGGATGGCCACGGTGACCAGCACGCCCGCCAGCACGCCCAGCACGGGGTTTTGCAGCTGGGTGAACAGCTGGACGAAGAGGGGGCTGTCTTTCAGGGGGGCCGCGGCGTTCTCCATGGTGAACAGGCCGGTGAACAGAATGCCGAAGCCCATGCAGATCTGGCCGATGTTGCGCTTTTTGGGGCTCTTCATGAACACGAACAGCACCGCGCCCACAAAGGCCACGATGGGGCTGAAGGTGCTGGGCTTGAGCATGGTGAGCACCCAGCCGGAACCAGAGATGTCGCTCAGGCGGATGAGCTGGCCGGTGACGGTGGTGCCGATGTTGGCGCCCATGATGACGCCGATGGCCTGGGACAAGGTGAAGATGCCGCTGTTCACAAGGCCGATGCAGATGACGGTGGTGCCCGCGCTGGACTGGATGAGCCCGGTGAGGATGGCGCCCAGCAGAACGGCCTTCCAAACGCTGCTGGTCAGCCGCTGGAGCACGGCTTCCATCTTGCCGCCGGCCAGCTTTTCCAGGCCGGTGCCCATGATGGACATGCCGTATAAAAACAGGGCGATGCCCCCCGCCAGATTGATGACATTGAAGATGGTCATACCGTCCTCCGTGCGGCCCGCCGCCGCCTGGTTAATTTCTGGTAAAAACAAGGTTAAAATTCTGTAAGCAGCTTGATTATACCATCAAAGACGGGTGCGGGGCAAGAAAAACCCCCGCGAAAGCGCGGGCTTCGCGGGGGAAAAAGGCAAAATCGCACAAAATGCGGCACATCGTCCAAAGAAAGCGCCGGGCAGAAAAAGGCCCCCGCGGCCGGCGGCCGCGGGGGTCGAAAGACTAGGAAAACTCAGGCCTCGGTGGGGGCCTCGATGCCCAAAGGCGCAAGGTAGGTCTCGCGGGCGGCGTCCAGACGGCGGTTGAACTCGTCGTCGTGGCCGGCCAGCAGCACGTGCTTGCGGGCGTGGGCGTCCAGGTCGTCGGCGCTCATGCCCACGATGCGGGCGGCGATGTTGGAGCAGTGGTCGGAGATGCGCTCGGTGTTGGTGAGCACATCCAGGAACACCACGCCGCCCTCGATGCTGCAGTCGCCCTGCTTCAGGCGGCCGATGTGCCGCTCGCGCAGCGCGTCGCACATCTCGTCCACCGTCTCTTCCAGGGGCTCCACCTGGGCGGCCAGGTCCGCGTCCTCGGAGGCGAAGGCGTCGCCAGCGATGGTCAGGGCCTTGTCGGCACATTTTTCCAGCTGGTCCAGCTCGTTCCAGGCGTTCTTGGAGAGGGTGATCGCCTCCTCATGGATGCGCTGGGCGCACTGGAGGATGTTGATGGAGTAGTCGCCGATGCGCTCGTACTCCGAGATGAACTTCAAAAGCTCGCTCACCTGACGGCTCTCGCCCTCGTTCAGTTCCTGGTCGCTGATCTGCAGCAGGTAGTTGGTGATGGAGACCTCCATCTTGTCCAGCAGTTCCTCCCGGTGGGTGATGGTGGTGGTCACCTCGGGGTCCCAGCGGCGCAACTGGCCGAAGGAGAGCTGGAAGTTGCGCTGGGCGCGGCGGGCCATCTTTTCCACAGCGCCCTGGGCCTGCTGCAGCGCCACGGCGGGGCTGGAGATGAGCCGCTGGTCCAGAACGGGCATGTCCAGATCCGTCGCGTCCTGCGCTTTTTCGGGCACGGTGTGCTCCGCAAGCCAGGCCAGCACCCTTGTGAAGGGCAAAAACAGCAGCGTGACCACCACATTGAACAGGGTGTGGAAGTTGGCGATGCCGCTGCGGTCGATGACCTCGTTCCAGAAGGGGAAGAACCCGGCGGCCTTCAGGCCGTAGATGGCCACCAGGAACACGGCGGTGCCGATGATGTTGAAGTAGACGTGCACCATGGCGCTGCGGCGGGCGGCGGTGGAAGTGCCGATGGAGGCCAGCAGGCTGGTGGAGGTGGTGCCGATGTTCTGGCCCAGGATGATGGGGATGGCGCTGCCCCAGGTGACCACGCCGGTGCTGGACAGAGCCTGCAGGATGCCCACGCTGGCGGAGGAGGACTGGATGGCCACGGTGACCAGGGTGCCCGCCAGCACGCCCAGGATGGGGTTTTCCAGCTGTGAGAACAGCTGCACGAAGAGGGGGCTGTCTTTGAGGCCGCTCACGCCCGCCTCAATGGTGAACATGCCGGTGAACAGAATGCCGAAGCCCATGCAGATCTGGCCGACGTTGCGCTTTTTGGGGCTTTTGAAAAAGACGAAGAGCACCGCGCCGATAAAGGCCACGATGGGGCTGAAGGTGCTGGGCTTCAGCAGCGTGAAGACCCAGCCGGAGCCGGTGATGTCGCTCAAACTCAGCAGCTGGCCGGTGACGGTGGTGCCGATGTTGGCGCCCATGATGATGCCGATGGCCTGGGGCAGCGTCAGGATGCCGCTGTTCACAAGGCCCACCACGATGACCGTGGTGCCGGAAGAGGACTGGATGAGCGCGGTGATCACCGTCCCCAGCAGCACGCCCTTCCACACGCTGTTGGTCAGCCGCTGGAGGATGGCCTCCAGTTTGCCGCCCGCCAGCTTTTCCAGGCCGCTGCCCATGATGGACATGCCGTAGAGAAAGAGGGCGAGGCCCCCGGCCACATTGAACACGTCGAATATGGTCATACAATACACCTCAATGAATGATTCCCCGCAAATTACGTTCCAAAGGCGGCCCGGGCAATGGCGCCCCAAGGCCGCGCGCTTCGATTATAGCATGGGATTTAACATGCCTTCCACAGCCCGGCGGAACATTTTACATACATTTTACCCAAATCGGGCTGAAAAACGAAAAAAGGGGCCGATTTTTCGGCGTTCTGCCCCGCCGGCGTTAAAAAAAGGAAAAATTTCCCCGGCGGAAAAGGGCGGCGCGCCGGGGCGGGGGCGGCCCGAAAGGAACCGCCCGGGGACCGGGACAGGAGCCGGCGGGCGGCCGCGGCGGTGGGGCGGAGAAGCGGCGCGCGGCGGCGAAGAGCCCGGGGCGAGCCGAAAAAAGCGCCCGCGGGCAGCAAAAAAGCCGCCCCCCGGCAAAGGGGGACGGCAAAAATGCGGTTTGCGAAAGGGGCGGCGGAACAAAACGGCCGGGCCTCACAGCGCGGCCAGGGTGTACCCGGCGGCCCGCAGCCCGTCGATGAGCTCGCCCAGCATGGCGCTGTTGGTGGCCATGGGGTGCAGGAGATAGACGGCGTCCGGGTGGGCGGCGGCCAGCGCCTTTTCCAGGCTCTCGACCTTGTCCGGCTGGGCATTCGCGTCCCAGTCGGCGTAGGCATAGCTCCAGAACACGCTGCGCATGCCCTCGTTGGCCGCCAGGGCCAGCAGCCGCTGGCTGAACACCCCTTCCGGAAAGCGGAACAGGGTGGGGGCCACGCCGAACTGCCGGGCGAACTGGTCGTTAAAATCGGTTATTTCGGCCCGGGCCTCCTCGTCCGGGAGGGCGGTCATGTCCTTGTGGGTGGCCGAGTGGCTGCCCACCGTGTGGCCCTCCGCCAGCATCCGCTCCACCGTCTCGGCGTTGTTCTTGGCGTAGCTGCCCACCACGAAGAAGGTGGCGGGGGCGTTCTTCTCCTTCAGCGTGTCCAGAATGGCGGCGGAATACCCCGTCTCATAGCCGAAGTCGAAGGTCAGGTAGATGGTGGGCGTTTCGGCCTCGGGGGCAAGGAACACCCCGCCCCACTGGCCGTATTTCTCCTGGTAGGTCACCGCGCCGATGGGCTGGTTTGATTCGTTCACCTGCTTGCCCTGGCCCCAGCCCAGCCGCTCGGTCTCCAGACCCGTCAGGTCAAAAGGGGTGGCCAGCGCCGGCCAGTTCACCCCCGCCGGGGCGGGGCTGGGCGTGGGCGAGGGCGAGGGGGAAGGGGAGGGGTCGGCCGTGGGGTCCGGCGCGCTGCTCACCGGGGCGGACACAGACCCGGAAGCCGGGTCCGCCGCGGGGGCCGGGCGGAGAAACACCCCCGCCGCCAAAGCGATGCAGCACACCGCCGCGAAGATGCAAAGAAGAGCCAGCTTGCGCATAAAAGCGCTCCTTTCCGGGCGGTCAGCCGCCCTCGCTCATCACCACCACGTTGGCCTTGGCGGGCAGGCAGGCGGCCCAGTCGTCCTGGCGGCTCAGCCAGCCGTAGCCCTCGCACAGATGGTCGGGGCAGGGGGAGTCCACAAAGGCGATGGCGCCGTCCTTCACCTCCAGATGGATGGTGTAAAGACCGGTGTCCACGTCGTAGCGGGCGTCCTTGTTCAGGGGAATTTCCATGGTCTGGCCGTCCTCGCCGTAGGTCAGCACCGCCACGCCGCCCGCGGGGCGCAGGCGCAGCACCGCGAACAGCACCAGCGCCACTGCCAGCAGCACGCCGGCGAAGATGAGGTTGGTTTTCAGGGCCTTTTTATCTTTCATCGAAGCGACCTCGTGTTTCGTTGGATTCCCCTTCATTATAACAGAAAATACCCGGCGGGCAAATGGTTTTCAAGGGCGGGCCGCGGTGGTATAATAGCAGTATCGACCGACGGAAAAGGAGATAATCGCTATGCTGTTTGAAACTTACCGCGCCTCGGTGGACGCTTTTGTGGCGGCCAACCGGGAGAACGTGATCCGTGACATCAAGCGCCTGGTGGATGTGCCCAGCGTGGAGGGCCCCGCAGAGCCGGGCAAGCCCTTCGGCCCCGGCCCCGCCGCCGCCCTGGCGGAAGGCCTGGCCATCGCCGGGGAGATGGGCCTTGCCACCCACAACTGCGAAAACTACATCGGCTGGGCCGAGCTGAAAGGCGAGAGCGCCGCCCAGATCGCCACCATCACCCATCTGGACGTTGTGCCCCAGGGCAACGGCTGGACCGCCGACCCCTTCGACATGCAGGTGAAGGACGGCTGGCTCATCGGCCGCGGCGTGGCCGACGACAAGGGCCCCAGCGTGCTGTGCCTGTATGCCCTGAAGTTCCTCAAGGAGCAGGGCGTGCCCCTCAAGTACACCGTGCGGGCGCTGCTGGGCGCCAACGAAGAGACGGGCATGCTGGACGTGGACTATTATCTCGAGCACTACGAAGCCCCCGCCTTCTGCTTCTCGCCGGACGCCGAGTTCCCGGTGTGCAACGGCGAAAAGGGCGGCTTCAACGGCGAGCTGGTGAGCAACCCCCTCGCCGGCAACCTGCTGGAGTTCGAGGGCGGCGTTGCCCACAACGTCATCCCCGACCGGGCCACCTGCCTTGTGAAGGGCGACATCTCCAGGCTCTCCGAGCGGGAGGGCATCACCCTGGAGGAGGAGGACGGCGCGGTGCGCATCCGCGGCTGGGGCAAGGGCGGCCACGCCGCCATGCCCGCGGGCACGGTGAACGCCATCGGCCTCATCGTGGACTACCTGCTGGATAACGGCCTTTGCACCGAGGAGGAGAACGCTTTCCTCAAGGTGCTGCAGAAGCTGCACCACGCCACCGACGGCAGCGGCGTGGGCATCGCCGCCAGGGACGAGGCCTTCGACCCGCTGACCATCATCGGCGGCATGATCACCATCCGGGACGGACGCATCCGCCAGGATGTGGACAGCCGCTACCCCACCAGCATCACCGGCGAGGAGATTGCCCGGCGGCTGGGCGAGGCGCTGGGCGGCACCGGCGTGGTGGAGGACGCCCGCTGGAACAAGCCCTTCTACATCAGCGCCGACGACGCGGCCATCCAGGCCCTGGTGGACACCTACAATGAGGTCACCGGCGAAAACGCCAAGCCCTTCACCATGGGCGGCGGCACCTACGCCCGGCACTTCCCCCGTGCGGTGAGCTTCGGCCCCGAGCGGCTGGACACCGTCCTGCCCGATTTCGCCGGCCCCATGCACGGCGCGAACGAGGGCGCGAACATCGACCAGCTGATGCAGGCGCTAAAAATCTACATCCTTGCCCTGCTGCGTCTGCAGGACATCGAGCTGTAAATGTTTTTTGAAAGAAAAATAAAGGTCAGAATCCACGGGCATGTACCGGGGATTCTGACACCTTAACAGAAAAAGCCGGCGGTTTTGTGTGCGTAGTGCGCAAAACCGCCGGCTTTTTCGCCGGAAAAGGGTTGCCGTTCGCCTTGGGCGATGCACAGCGCCTTTGCGCTGTGCAAGGCAAAGGGCGGTTTGCCGGGGCAAATCGCGCCCTCGCTTGTGGGCGCGAAGCCCACGGGGGAAACCAATAAGCAGCCCCCGCGCTAAAGCGCGGGTGGTGCGTTTGGTGTCCCTCGGAGTAACTTAGAAGAACAGGTCCTTGCCGGGGTAGACAGGCTCCATGGTCAGCCGCACGCCCAGCTTGCGCAGGGTGCCCTCGTCGCCGCTGTGCAGCATCTGGGTGGAGTGCATGTCGCAGTCCCGCAGGTCCTTGAGGGCGGCCAGGGCCTTGGCGGCGGTCTCGTCGGTGGCGGCGCTCACCGCAAGGCCCGCCAGCACGTCGTCCACCTTCAAAACGCTGGCACGGCTGTGGAGATAGTCGATTTTCAGCCGCAGCAGGGGCACCAGCACCTGCTGGCTGATGAGCAGCACCTCGTCGGGGATGCCCGCCAGGACCTTGATGCTGTTCAGCACGGTGGCGCTGGAGGCGCTCATCAGGTCGCTGGCCTTGCCGGTGATGATGCGGCCGTCCGGCAGCTGCAGGGCCGCCGCGGGCTTGCCCGCCGCCTTCTGCTTTTCCAGCGCCGGAGCCACCACGGCCCGGCTGTCGGTGTGCACGTTCAGCTGCTGCAGGATGTTCTCGATCTTGTGCAGGGCGGCCTCGCTGGCCTTGCCCTGCTTCGCGTCGCAGGCGGCCTTGTAGTAGCGGCGCAGGATCTCCTGGGTGGCCGCCTCGCGCACCGCCTCGTCGTCAAAGATGGCGTAGCCCGCCATGTTCACGCCCATGTCGGTGGGGCTGCGGTAGAAGTTCTTGTCGCCGGTGATGCGGGCCAGGATGTTCTGCACGATGGGGAAGGCCTCCACATCCCGGTTGTAGTTCACGGTGGTCTCGCCGTAAGCCTCCAGGTGGAAGGGGTCGATCATATTCACGTCGTCCAAATCGGCGGTGGCCGCCTCGTAGGCCAGGTTCACCGGGTGCTTCAGGGGCAGGTTCCAGATGGGGAAGGTCTCAAACTTGGCGTAGCCCGCCATCACGCCCCGCTTGTACTCGTGGTACACCTGGGACAGGGCGGTGGCCAGCTTGCCGCTGCCGGGGCCGGGGGCGGTGAGCACCACCAGGGGCTTGGTGGTCTCGATGTAGGGGTTGGAGCCGTAGCCCTCGTCGGAGCAGATGTGGTCCACCGCCATGGGGTAGCCGGCGATGGGCCGGTGGATGTAGTTCTTCACGCCCCGGCTGGTGAGCTTTTTGGCAAAGGCGTCAGCGGCGGGCTGGCCGGTGTACTGGGTGATGACCACGCTGTTCACCGCGATGTCCATGGCGGTGATGTCGTCGATGAGGCGCAGCACCTCCATGTCGTAGCTGATGCCCAGGTCCGCGCGCATCTTGGTCTTTTCGATGTCGCCGGCGGAGACACAGAAGATAATTTCGGCCTTGTCCCGCAGCTCGTGCAAAAGGCGAATTTTGCCGTTCACGTCAAAGCCGGGCAGCACCCGGGCGGCGTGGTAGTCGTCGAAGAGCTTGCCACCGAACTCCAGATACAGCTTGCCCTTGAACTTGTCGATCCGGGCCAGGATGTTCTCGGTCTGTTTTTGAATGTAAAGCTTGTTGTCAAATCCGATCCGCATACACGATTCCCCCCGCGCATTTTCCAGAAATAGTTTCAATACCTATACAGAATACCACGCGCCCCGGCCCAATGCAAGGAAAAACGCCCGCCTTCGCGGCAAAAACAGCGGCCCCCGGGCGGCGCACAAAAAGTTCAAAAATTCCCTATTGCATTTTTGCCGGGGGCGTGCTATAATAAACGTCGTCGCGGAGGATTAGCTCAGCTGGTTAGAGTGCCTGCATCACACGCAGGAAGTCTGGGGTTCGAGTCCCTAATTCTCCACCAAGAAGGCCCCGGCACGCGAATGCGTGCCGGGATTTTTCTGCGCCAGCCCCCGGGGAGGGGCCTCTTCCGGCGAAGCGTCACACCGCGGCAAGCGCAAACATCAAGGAGGACAAAACCATGAAAAAGAAAGCGCTGATCGTTGTTTCCGTTGCTGCCACCCTGGCTCTGGCCCTGACCGCCTGCGGCACCACCGCGCCTTCCGGGTCTTCCAGCGCCGCTTCCGCCAGCACCGCCGCTTCCGGCACCGAGGCTGCCGCCACCGAGACCCTGACGGTGGAAGAGATGAGCCTGCATCTGGCCGACGGCGCGGCGCAGGCCGTGGTGACCGTGGAGCCCGCGGACCTGGCCGGCCAGCTGACCTACAAGACCGGCGACGCGGCCATTGCCACCGTGGACGAGAACGGTCTGGTGACCCCCGTGAAGGAAGGCCACACCAGCCTGCTGGTGCTTGCGCCGGACGGCACCCGCGGCAAGGCCATGATCACCGTTTGGAGCGGCCCGAAGGAGCTGACCCTCACCGCCGACGCTGCTGAGGCCTCTGTGGGCGGCACCGTTGCCGTGGCCGCCGCCGATGAGACCGGCGCCGCCGTGGACGCCTCCACCCTGGCCTGGTCTTCCAGCGACGAGACCATCGCCACCGTGGACGAGACCGGCACCGTGACCGCCGTGGCCGCGGGCGAGGTGGTCATCACCGCCGAGACTGCCTACGAGATCGCGGGCAGCGTGACCATCACCATCGGCTGATAAAATTGCAAGGCAAAGGGGCGCGGCCAAAAGCCGGGGTGCCGTAAGAAAACGACGCCGGGAAGCGTGCGCTTTTGCGGTATCGCGGCGTCAAAGCGCCTTGACAACCACCAAGGGTGCCTGCGGCGCTTTTCCTTGCGCTCCCATCAAAATCGCTCGCTTCCTGGTGCTGTGCAGTCCGGGTCCGCGAAGCGGCCAAGGCCCCGGTGGGGCCTTGGACCGGCTGGGCGGTCTGCAAAGCAGAGCGGGCGCATCTTTGTTGCGCCCGCAGCCCACGCCCCAGGATTTTGAGTGAAAAAAGCACAAAGAGTGGCCCCGCAAGCCTTGATGGCTTGTGGGGCCGCTCTGCGTGTTTTATGCGCCAAAATCCTACGGCAGAACCGCTGTTTTCTTATGCCACCCCGGCAAAGGAACCGCGCCCCACTTTTTTTGAAAAACAGCGCGTCCTCCCCTTGACAATATAGCTGCTATATCCTTTATGATAGAAGAGAACAAACGACTGAAAAGAAACGGGATAGAATGAGAACAGGCGAAAAAGCGAACAAAAAGCAGGCCGCGGCGCGGATGACGAAGAAAGTGCTGATCATCGTGCTGGGCGCGGCCATCTACACCTTCGGCATCCACAACATCCACCAGCGCACGGCCATCACCGAGGGCGGCATCATCGGCCTGATGCTGCTCATCGAGCACTGGTTTTCCATCTCCCCGGCCTACATCACGCCGGTGCTGGACTTTTTGTGCTATCTGCTGGCCTTCCGCTTTTTGGGCGGGGGCTTCATCCGCGACTCCATCATCGCCACGCTGGCGGTGTCCGGCTGGTACAAGGTGTGGGAGCAGTTCCCGCCCATGCTGCCGGACCTGTCGGCTCATCCGCTGGCGGCGGCGCTGGCCGGCGCGCTGTTCGTGGGCGTGGGCGTGGGGCTCATCATCCGCCAGGGCGGCTCCGGCAGCGGCGACGACGCGCTGGCCCTCACCATCTCCCACGTGACCGGCTGGCGGCTCTCCGGCGCTTATCTCTTCACCGACCTGACGGTGCTGGCGCTGTCGCTGAGCTACATCCCCTTCCAGCGCATCCTCTTCTCCCTCATCACCGTCACCGCCTCCTCCTTCCTCATCGACCGGGTGCAGGATCTGGGCAGGGGCGGCGGGCAGCCCGCCCAGGCAGAAACGGCATGAAAAAGCGGCGTGACCTTTTGGGTCACGCCGCTTTCTTGTTTTGCAAAGGGTTTATTCGGGGGCCTTCATGCTCTCCACCATGCTGATGTTCTTCAGCTTGCGGTACATCACAAGGTTCACCAGCACGCTGAACAGGATGGTCAACAGGGCCGACCAGACGAAGCTCATGGGGTAGATGGAGCGGCCGAACATCACCATGTCCACCTCGGCAGTGCGGATGACGAAGGTGTGCAGCGCGATGCCGAACAAAAGGCCGCAGGCCGTGCCGATGAGGGCGAGGATGGAGGTCTCGCGGTAGATGTAGGCCCCCACCTCGTTGTCGTAGAAGCCCAGCACCTTGATGGTGGCCAGCTCCTTCGAGCGCTCGGTGATGTTGATGTTGGTCAGGTTATACAGCACCACGAAGGCCAGCGCACCCGCCGCGATGATGAGCACCACTACGATGTAGTTGATGCTGCCCAGGCTCTGGCTGAAGCTGGCGGTGATCTCGTGGGTGAACTGGGCGCCCGCCACGTCCCGGCATTTCAGCAGCGCGGTGGAAAGTTCGTCCTCCGCCTCGGGGGTGTCCACCCCGTTCGCCAGGCTGCAATAGAGCAGATTCACCTCCGGGTCTTCCCCAAAGGCCTCGCGGTAAACGTCGGCGCTCATGTAGAGGTAGTGGTAGACGTAGTTTTCGCACACGCCGGTGATGGTGAAAGCGGCCTCTTTGCCGTCGGCGTTCTCCACCGTGATGGTGTCGCCCACGCCCACGTCCTGGCGCTCGGCCAGCTTTTCGGTGATGATCACCGAGCCCTCCTCAAAGGGCACCGCCTCGCCGGTGGTGCGCTGGCGGAAGGTGAAGTAGTCGTTCAGCGCCCCGGTGTCGCTGGGCACGGTGATGTAGACGTTGTCCGCCTCGTTGCCCTCCTCAGGCACCACGGTGGCGTCCTCCTGGGTCATGGCCAGATAACCGGTGATCTTGGAGCCATCCTCCAGAATGGCGGAAAGGTCCCGCCCTTCCAGGGCGCTGGGGTCCTGCAGGGAGACCAGCATCTGATAGTGGGCCAGCTCGTCGAACTGCTTTTCCACGATGTCGGAGATGGAGTCGTGCAGGCCGAAGCCGGTCACCAGCAGGGCGGTGCAGCCGGCGATGCCCACCACTGTCATGAAGAAGCGCTTTTTGTAGAGGAACAGGTTGCGGGCGGTGACCTTGTGGGTGAACTTCAGCCGCCGCCACACCGGGCCGATGTGCTCCAGCAGGATGCGCTTGCCGGCCTTGGGGGCCTTGGGCAGCATCAGGCTGGCGGGCTGCTCCCGCAGCTCGGCCCAGCAGGCGTTCAGGGTGGCCAGCAGGGTGCAGGCCACCGCCGCCCCCGTGGCCAGCAGGCCGTAGTCCCAGTTGAAGGGGGTCAGCAGTTCGGGCAGGTCGTACATGATGTTGTAGGCGCTGAGGATGATGCGGGGGAACAGCTGCATGCCGATGAGCATGCCCACCGCGCTGCCCGCCAGACTGGCGGCCAGGGCGTAGAGGATGTACTTGGCGGCGATCTGGCCGCGGGTGTAGCCCAGGGCCTTCATGGTGCCCACCTGGCCCCGCTCTTCCTCCACCATGCGGGTCATGGTGGTCAGCGCCACCAGCGCCGCCACCAGGAAGAAGAACACCGGGAACACCGTGGCGATGGCGGCGATCTTGTCGGCGTTGTCGCCGTAGCTGGAAAAGCTGGTGTTGTCGCTGCGGTCGCCCAGCACCCACTTGCCCTTTTCGATCTTGCGCACTTCGCTCTCGGCGTCCAGAATTTCCTCTTTGCCGTCGGCCAGTTCCTGCTCGGCCTCGGCCTTGGCGTCCTCGTATTCCTGTTCGCCGTCGAGGAGCTCCTGCCGGCCTTCCTCCAGTTCGGCCAGCCCGTCCTCATACTGCCGGCGCGCATCCAGCAGCTTTTCATCCGCCTCCGCGAAGGCCTTTTCGGTGGAGGCGATGGTGTCGTCCAGTTCCTGCTCCTTGGTCTGGAGCTCGGCCCAGCCGTCGGAAAGCTGCTTGCGCCCGGCGTTGATCTGGGCCTGCTGTTCGTTCAGCGCCGCCAGCGACGCGTCCAGGGTGGTGCCCTGGTCCGCCAGCGTCTGCAGGCCCGTTTTCAGCTGGTCCAGCTGTTCCAGCTGCGCCGGGTCGAAGCCCTCGGGCAGGGAGGGCGCAAGGCCCACCAGCGTCTGCACCTGCCCGATGGCGGCGATGGTGGCTTCGTCCGACTGGTCGGAGGTGTCGATGGCGGGCAGACCGTACTGGATGAGCAGGGGATTGATCTGGGTCTCCACCATGGTCCAGAAGGCGGCCTTGCCCTCGCTCAGCTGGTCCAGCTGGGTGCGGCCCGCGTCCAGCTGCTCCTGGGCGTCGTCCAGCTGCTCCTGGGTGTCCAGGATCTTTTCCTTGGCGTCGGCGATCTCCTGCTTGTAGCCGGGCAGCAGAAGGTAGAACTGGTTCTTGTTGGTGTCCAGCTCCGCCTGGCCGTTGTCTATTTCCACCTTGGCGTCCGCCAGCTCCTGCTCCGCGTCCGCCAGTTCCGCCCAGCCGTCCTTGAGCTCCTGCTCCGCGTCGGCCAGTTCCTGTTCGGCCTCGGCCATCTTGTCGTTGTATTCCGCCCAGGCGTCGTCCAGCTCGGCTTCGGCATCGTCGATGATCTCGTCGTAGCGGGCCTGCACCCGCTCGTCCTTGATGGCCTCAAGGCCGTCCATCACCGCGCCCACCTTGTTCTCGTAGGCTGCGGAGAAGGAGTTCAGCTCCCGCGCGCCCTCCACCGAGAGGTAGAAGGTGGTGTAGTAGTCCATGTCGAAGCTGGACTCGGGGGCATAGGCGAACAGGTCGATGGTGCCGGTGCCGGCGTTGGTGTATTCGGTCTCCACCGAGAAATAGGCCGCCGAGCGCACGGTGCCCACCACGGTGAAGGTCTGGGGCAGCGCGTCGGTGACGTCCTCGTCGTTCTCGGTCTGGTTCACCGTCAGCACGTCCCCGATGGCGGGGATGGTGCCGGAAAAATCCTTGGTCAGGCCCACGGCGATCTCGCCGGGGGCAGAGGGCATCCGCCCGTCCACAAGGGTCAGCTGGTTGAGCTGCTCCTCCTCGGGCAGGCTTTCTTCGGGGATGCTCTGAAGCCGGGTGGTCAGGCTCTCGCCGCTCTCGCTGGTGAGCACCAGGTCCATGTCCCGGGCGGGCATGACCCCTTCCACCCCTTCCACCGCCCGCACGGCGGCCAGGTCCTCGTCGGTGAGGCCCTGGGTGGACTGTATCTTGATGTCATAGAGGTTGGCCTCCCGGCAGTAGGTGTCGGTGGAAAGGCGCATGTCCACCGGCGAAGCCAGCAGGCCGGAGAGGAAGCCCACGCCCAGCGCCACGATGGCAAAGATGGCCACAAAGCGGGAGAGGCTTGCGCGCACGGTGCGCAGGATGGACTTCCAGTAGGTACGGTTCAGCAACGTTTGTTCACCACTCGATCTGTTCCACCGGCGTGGGGTTGGGATTCGTCTCGTTGGAGATGGCCTGCCCGCTCTTGATGCGGATCACCCGGTCCGCCATGGCGGTGAGGGCGCTGTTGTGGGTGATGACGATGACCGTGCGGTGGGTGTTTCGGCAGGTGTCCTGCAGAAGTTTCAGCACCTGTTTGCCGGTGTTGTAGTCCAGCGCGCCGGTGGGCTCGTCGCACAGAAGAATTTTCGGGTTCTTGGCCAGCGCCCGGGCGATGGACACCCGCTGCTGCTCGCCGCCCGAAAGCTGCGCCGGGAAGTTGGCCATCCGCTGGCCCAGGCCCACATGCTCCAGGGTCTCGGCGGCGGGCAGGGGGTCGCGGCAGATCTCGCTGGCCAGCTCCACGTTCTCCAGGGCGGTGAGGTTCTGCACCAGATTGTAGAACTGGAACACAAAGCCCACGTCGTGCCGGCGGTAGCCGGTGAGCTGGCGCTGGTTCATGGCGCTGATCTCGGCGCCGTCCAGCCAGATGTGGCCCTCGTCGAACACGTCCATGCCGCCCAGCATGTTCAGCACGGTGGTCTTGCCCGCGCCGGAGGGCCCCACGATGACGCAGAACTCCCCCTCGTCGATGTGAAAAGTGATGTGGTCGGCGGCGGCGATGCGCGTTTCGCCCATCTGATAATACTTGCACACCCCGTCGAACACCACAAAATGGTCCCGGCCGTCCATTGACAGATCACCCCGTCGGAAAAAGTTGAAAGAAGGGCGCTTTGCGCGCCCCGGTCTCTTATTACATATTATAAAGAAAAGTGTGGCGCTTGTGTGGACAAATTTGTAAAATATCTATGAAGTGGCCGTATTTTCTTGCATTTTCGGCCGGGCAAAAGCCTGCGGCCCGGTCTTTTTTTGCCGGGGCCGGTGTGATACAATAGAGCAAAGCGCCGCACGGCACGGGAGCGGCGGCGAAAAGGAGTGAAAAATGTGATCGACCTCGTGACCCTGCGGGAGTTTTTGTTCCGCCGAAAATATCTCTCTCAGGTGCGCCACATCACCCTGAACCCCGGCGGGCCGGGGGTGGTGCGCCTTCACATGCTGCCCCCCGCCAGCCGCCTGCGGCGCAGCGTGCCCTATGTGGTCATCCTGAACGGCCACGACGTGCTGCCGCTGAACATTTCCTGGGCCATCCTGCTGGCCTGTTTGATGGACGCGCTTGCCCCCTACGCCGGCCGGGAGGTGCCCGACGAAGACCTGGAAGGCCTGGGCGAAAAGGCCGTGGCCGCCGCCCGGCGGGTCTACCCCGGCGTGAAGCCGGACCGCATGCGGGCCGAGCTGGAGCGGATGCTGCAAAGCTTCATCGCCATCGCCCGGGGCCAGGAGCCCCCGGAGGAGGTGCAGCCCATCAGTTTGGGAGACTACGCCCCGCAGATGACCGCCCCCCACCGCATGGACCTGATGGTCAGCGCCATGGAAAAGGAGGGCCGCTGGAACTGCAACCAGAAGTGCCTGCACTGCTACGCCGCCGGCCAACCGGAGGCGGAGGTGCAGGAGCTGGACACCGCCGGCTGGAAGCGTGTGCTGGACGCCCTGCGCAGGGCGGGAGTGCCTCAGGTCACCTTTACCGGCGGCGAGCCCACCATGCGCGCCGATCTGGTGGAGCTGGTGGACGCGGCCCGCTGGTTCGTCACCCGGCTGAACACCAACGGCCGGCTGCTCACCCCCCAGCTTTGCAAAGCCCTCTATGAGGCCAGCCTGGACAGCGTGCAGATCACTCTTTACAGCGCCGACGAGGCCGTCCACAACGGCCTTGTGGGCGCGCCCGGCTTTGCCGACACGGCGGCGGGCATCCGAAACGCCCTGGCGGCGGGGCTTTCAGTGAGCGTGAACACCCCCCTGTGCAGCCTGAACGCCGGCTACGCCGAAACGCTTGAATTCCTCCACGGCCTCGGTGTGCGGTACGTCACCTGCTCGGGGCTCATCCCCACCGGGGCGGCCCTCACCGAGGGCAGCCGCGCCACCCGCCTTTCCCCTGAAGAACTGGAGGCCCTTCTGCGGCAGGCGGTGGCCTGGTGCGCCGAGAACGGCATGGAGATAGACTTTACCAGCCCCGGCTGGCTGCCCCCCGAGACGCTGCTGGGCCTGGGGCTGACCATGGCCCCCACCTGCGGGGCGTGCCTGAGCAACATGGCGGTGGCCCCCGACGGCACGGTGGTGCCCTGTCAGAGCTGGCTTTCCGGCGACGGGCTGGGCAACATCCTCACCGATGGCTGGAAGGCCATCTGGCACAGCCCCCGGTGCGCGGCCATCCGGGCCGAGAGCGCCAAGATGGAGCACATCTGCCAGCTGCGGGAAAAGGAGGGCGCCCGATGAAAAAACTGAAACGCTTCGCCCTGGCCTTCGCGGCGCTGGCGCTGGCCGCGGCGGCCCTCTTGTGCCCGGCGGTGAGCGCCGCCAACCTGGACGAGATCGAAAAATACTTCATCACCGTGCGCATCCAGCCAGACGGCAGCGCCGAGATCGACTACGACATCCACTGGAAGGTGCTGGACTCCACCACCGCCGGCCCGCTGGAATGGGTGAAGGTGGGCGTGCCCAATAATAACATCGAGCCGGTGAGCCACAGCGACACCATCGCCGACCTCTATTCCTACCCCGAGGGAGGCAGCTACGTCCGGCTGGACCTGGACCGCCGCTACTACGCCGGTGAGACGGTGCGCCTCGAGTTCACCCTCCACGTGACCCATCTCTATGAGATTTACGACGACGGCTCGGTGAACTTTGAGTTCACCCCCGGCTGGTTTGACGAGGCCGAGACAAAGCAGCTCACCTTCACCTGGGAGGACGGAGACGCCCGGGCCAGCTACGCCGCCGAACTGGAAGGCGCGCCGGTGACCGGCGACCTCACCGGAACACCCAACGGGGTGCAGGGCGAGTGGACCGACCTGCCCGAGGGCGCGCGCCTTACCTTTGCCGCCGACTACGCGGACCAGTCCGCCTTCGCCGCCGGCCCCCTGGACCCGGGCATGGACCGAAACAGCGCCGACACCGGCTGGAGCGAAGACTCCCAGGACAGCAATGATGCGCTGGGCCTCTTTTTGTGGGTGCTGTTCCTCTCTCTGGTGATCTGGAACCTCTCGCGCCGGCTTTCCGGCCGCTACTTTTTGGGCGGCTTTGGGGGCTGGTTCTGGCCCCACCACCACGGCGGGCCCCGCCCGCCCCATGGCGGCCCCTCCGGCGGCTCCGGCGGGTTTGGCGGCTTTGGGGGCGGCTCGGGCCGTGGCTCCGGCGCGGGGCGGCGGTCCGGGGGCGGATGCGCCTGTGCCTGCGCCTGTGTTTCCTGCGCCTGCGCCTGTGCCTGCGCGGGCGGCGGGCGCGCCGGGTGCAGCGCCAAGGACTTCAAGGGCGCGGTGGACGCCGAGGCCCTTTGCGCCATTCTCAAAAAGGACAAGGAGGAGTGACCCATGGCCGGCAGCACCGATTGGGAAGACCTGATGAACGGGGTGTTCGGCCCCGGCGGGCGCTTTCGCGGCGGGGCGGGCGCTGAAAAGCGCCCGGCGGAGGACGGCCTTGCCGCCGCCCAGAAGAAGCTGGAAGAAGCGGCGAGCCGCACCCAGGCTGCCGCCGGGGCGGCCCGGAAAACCGACGCCGCGCGCCTTTTGCAGAACAGCGAGGAGCTGACCAAGCGCCTGGAAGCCCAGAGCCGGGAGATAAGCCGCCTGGGCCAGGGCCTTGCCCGGGAAATGGAGCAGGACGGCCTGCTCACCCCGGCGCAAAGCCGGGCCGCGGCCCCCGCGCCCCAAAACACCGACGCCGCCTTCGAGGCGGCGGCAAAGCGCCAGCAGGCCGCGCTTGTGGGGCGGCAGGAGTTTTCCGCCGCGCTGCTGGCGGCTTTCCGCCGGCCCTTCGTGCTGGGCGAAGCGGGGGAAAAGCCCCGCAACGTCATCGTCGTGTCCGGCAGGGCGGGCCGGGGGCGGCACTTCGCCCTCACCCAAACGGTGCAGGCGCTGAAGGACGAGGGCCTGCTGGCGGGGGGCGTCGCCTGGATGGACCTTGCCCTCTACGGCAGCCCGGCCCAGGAAAAACTTTTTTTGCAGGACCTCTACGCCGCGCTGGCCGGGCCCGACCCGGTGCTGGCCTTTGAAAACGCGGAGCAGTGCCACCCGGGGTGCCTCTCGCTGCTGGCCCAGCTGGCGGTGAGCGGCAGCGCCCGGCTGGCCAGCCGCTATGTGCTGCAAAAGGGCCTGCTGGTGGAGACCGGCACCGCCCTGGCCCCCGGCGCGGTGGGCTCTCTGAGCGCGGGGGGCAAGTATCTCGTGTTCCTCTGCCCGGGGGGCAAAAACAAGCTGGCGGGGCTGCTGGGCGCGGCCTTTGCCACCGCGGTGGGGGACGAGTGCGAGGCCCCGGCCTTCAGCCGGGAAGAGCTGCTGACCATCGCCGGGCGGCAGCTGAACGAGCTGGCCCGCAAGACCAAAGAGCGGCTGGGCTGGACCCTCACCGTGACCGGTGAGGGCCTGGCGGAACTGGTTGCCCAAAAGGGCGAAGCGGGTGTGGGCCGTCTGGCAGAGTTCTGCGAAAAGTGCTTCGCCGCCCTGGCGGAGCACAAGCTGCGGGGCCGCAAAGCCGCTGCCGTCGCCCTGAAAGCGGGGGAGGGCGGGCAGGTGCTGGCCGCCTTCGACGGCGGGGAAGAGACCGACCTGCTGGCCATCCTGCCCGGGGAATACACCGCCGACCTGGAAGAAGTGAAGGCCGAGATGGACCGCATCATCGGCCTGGACGAGGTGAAGGACTATGTGCTGCGGCTGGAGGACGCCATCGCCGTCCAGCGGCGGCGGGCCGCCGCCGGCATGAAGACGGCAGGCGTTTCCATGCACATGATCTTCACCGGCAACCCCGGCACCGGCAAGACCACCATCGCCCGGCTGGTGGGCAAGTACCTCAAGGCCATCGGCGCGCTCTCCGGCGGGCAGCTGGTGGAGGTGAGCCGCGCGGACCTGGTGGGCCGCTATGTGGGCCACACCGCGCCCCTGACCCAGAAGGTCATTCAGTCGGCCCTGGGAGGCGTGCTCTTCATCGACGAGGCCTATTCGCTGTACCGCGGCGAACAGGACACCTTCGGCCTGGAGGCCATCGACACGCTGGTCAAGGGCATGGAGGACCACCGGGACGAGCTGGTGGTCATCCTGGCGGGGTATACCAAAGAGATGGAGGAGTTTTTGCAGGCGAACAGCGGCCTGCGAAGCCGCTTCCCCAACAAAATCGAATTCCCGGACTACACCGGCGCCGAGCTGCTGGCCATCACAAAGCTCACCGCAAAGGGCAAGGGCTACCGGTTGACCGAGGACTGCGACGGGCCGCTGCTGGCCTTCTACGACCGCAAGCAGGCGGAAAACGCCGCCGAAAACGGCAACGGCCGCCTTGCCCGCAACACCCTGGAGGCGGCCATCCTGAACCAGGGGCGGCGGCTGGCGGCGGAGCCGGACGCGGCGCTGGACGAATTGCGGCTGGGAGATTTTGAACTGGACCAATAAAACAAACAAGCGCCCCTTTCGGGCGGAACGCGGGCGCGGCCCGCGCCCCGGCCCCGTCGGGGGCGCACTTTTGCGAAAATAAAGAGAGTGGGAAGGAATTTTGATGAAACAGTGTTTTCAAAGAGCGCTCGGCTTTGCTAAAAGCGAAGCGGTGCTCAGCATCGCCGCGCTGCTGGCGGTGGGTTCCATGGCGGCGGTGCCGCCGGACAAGGGCTATCTTGACTACATCGACTGGGACACCCTGGCCCTGCTGTTCAGCCTGATGGCGGTGAGCAAGGGCCTGCAGGGGCAGGGCGTGTTCGACGCGCTGGGCGCGGGGCTGCTGGGGCGGCTTTCCACCACCCGGCAGATGCTGCTGGTGCTGACCTTTCTCCCCTTCTTCGTGAGCATGCTGGTCACCAATGACGTGGCCCTCATCACCTTTGTGCCCTTTGGGCTGGTGGTGCTGGAAATGGCCGGGTGCGAGCGGCTGGCCATCCCGCTGGTGGTGCTGCAAACGGCGGCGGCGAACCTGGGCAGCATGCTCACCCCCATGGGCAACCCCCAGAACCTTTACCTCTACAACCGCTCGGGGATGGGCTTCTTGGAGTTCTGCGCCCTGCTGGCCCCCTATGCGGCGCTGTCGGCGGCGGCCATCGCCCTGCTGGCCCTCTTGCCCAAAAGCGAGGCCATGCACACGGCGGTGCAGCCGGAAGGAAAGGGCAGCGGCAGGCGCATCGCCCTCTTCGCCGCCCTGGGCGGGGTGTGCCTGCTCTGCATCGCAAAGCTGCTGCCCCCGCTGGCGGCGGCGGAGCTGACCCTGGCGGTGCTGCTCATCGCCGACCGGCCCCTTTTGAAAAAGCTGGACTGGGCCCTGCTGGCCACCTTTGTGGCGTTCTTTGTGTTCATCGGCAACATGGGCCGCCTGCCCGCCTTCTCCGCCTTCCTGGCCGGGGCGCTGGCCGGGCGGGAAGTGGAGGTGGCGGTGGCCGCCAGCCAGGTCATCAGCAACGTGCCCGCCGCCCTGCTGCTGGCGGGTTACAGCGAAAACTGGCCCGCCCTCATCATCGGCTGCGATTTGGGGGGCCTGGGCACCCTCATCGCCTCCATGGCCAGCCTCATCTCCTACAAGTTCTTCGCCCGGCGCTACCCTGCCCAAAAGGGCAGATACCTGCTCTGGTTCACCCTGGCCAACGCGGGACTGCTGGCGCTGCTGATGATATTGTATTATGTCATCCGATAAATACATATTGTATAACTATAAGACGAACAAAATCCCGGCACGGTGGGTCCACCGCGCCGGGATTTTTTCAGTTGTGAGGCGGTTGGGCTGCGGGAAAAGCCCGCAGGTTTGCGCCGCGGAGCGCGCCCCGCCCTGCCGGGAAAGGAGCGCCCCGCCCGGGCCGGAGAAAGGCCCCGCTCAGCCCTGCCACATCAGGGCGCCCTGGCCGCGCCAGGCCTCCCAGGGGCTGATGGGGATGTCGTAGAGGCGCATCTCGCAGATGATGTGGCCCTGGGTGGTGCCCAGCACGTCGTTCTGGGCCACATACTCGCCCTCGCTCACGTCGATGCGGCCCAGCAGATACAGGATGCTCTTGAGGCCGCAGCCGTGCTCGATGACCACCGTGCGCCCGCCGCCGCTGGTGGTGCCCGCGTAGACCACGCGGCCCGCCGCGGGGGCCAGCACCTTCTTGCCGGGGGTCACGGCCATGGTCACGTTGACGCTGCGCCGGGGCGCGATGGACTCGTTCAGCACCGCCAGCTCCGGATAGATGGAGAGGGTCAGTTCGTCGATGCGGTCGGTGTATTCCAGCACGGCGTAGTCCCGCACCACCTTGCCGTCCACCGGCTGGGTGAAGGCGCCGTTCCAGTAGATGTCCGGGTCGCAGATGCTCATCACATCCTCCAGCTGGCTGGGGATGGAGGCCATGTAGGGGATGGCCGCCGAGCCGTCGATGGTGTAGGTGTCCAGCTCCCGGTTCTCGCGGCCGTAGATGTACACCGAGGCGCTCACCGTCTGGCCGTCCACCGTGGCGGTGATCTCGTAGTCGCCGCCGAACTGGTTGTAGTCCACGGGTATGTAGCTGATCCAGGCATTGTCGTGGTAGGTGAACACCGCCGGGGCCAGCTCGCAGGAAAGGGTGGGGGTGGCGTCGCCCACCACGCCGGTCAGCTTCACCCCGATCACGCCGCCCTGCACCATGCTGGTGTGGGAGAGGGTGAGGGTGGGCTGGGCCCGCAGCTGGAAGGTGAAGTCATAAAGGCAGAAGCCCTCCATTTTGGTGGAGGGGTTCAGCTCGTTCGTCTGGGGGCTCACCGTCAGCCGGGCGGAATAGCTGCCGTTTTTGCCAAAGGAAAAATCGGCGTATTCGTCGGCGGTGCCCTCGAACACCACTTCCTCCGCCTCGTCGCGGATGGTCAGCTGACCCTCGGTGCCGGCGGGCAGCTCCAGGGCGGGGTGGCTGTCGGTCACTTCGCCCAGGTCGGCGGCCTCGCCCTCCTCGCTCAGGGTGCGGGCCAGCCAGTTGCCCGCGATGGGCACCTTCCACTGGTAGCCGGTCTGGGGCAGCGCGCCGCCGCCGAAGGTCACGGCGTAGGCGGGCAAATCGCCCACATTCACCTGCGTGTACATGAAGCCCAGGGCCGCGCCCAGCAGCACCGCCACCAGCACCACCACCAGCGCCAGCCATTTGCCCACGGCTTTCAGGATGTCCTGCAAAATGGTTCACCTCACATCAGCGGCGGCCCGCCGCGGCGGGCCGCTCTCGCCCCGGCCCCGCGGCGCGGGGCAAGGGCCGGTTTTGCTTTTTCGTCAGCGCAGTTCATCGCCCACCGGGCGGTAGAACAGGCCGTTGCTGCCCCCCTGGGTCAGCTTTTGGGGGTCCACGCTCTTGTTGCCGATGCGCACTTCCCAGATGAGCTTGCGCCCGGCCACGCCCAGCCCCTGCCCGGCGGTGACCTCATCGCCGGTCTTGATGTCCGCAATGCTGGCAAGGCCGAAGAGATAGCTCTTCACCCCGCAGCCGTGGTCGATGACCACCGTGTTGCCGGTGAGCTGCAGCTCGCCCGCGTAGGCCACCCGGCCCGCGGCGGGGCTCACCGCCAGGGCATTCTCCGGGGTGAGCAGCGTCAGGTTGGCCGCCCGCCCGGCGGATCTTTCGCCGTCGTAGAGATATGCGCCGTAGCTTTGGAAAATGCTGGCCCCCTGGGCGGGGTACTGGAATGCCCCGGTCCAGAGCGCCTCGTTGGAGCCCTGGTCATAGAGGCTCCAGATCACCCGGCGGAACTCCTCGTTGGCCTCGGCGGTGGCCGCCTCGCCGGAGGAGGTCTGGGTGGAGGGATACTCGGTGCTGCGCACCGTGAGGGTGGCGGAGAGGGTCACATCGCCCAGCGTCACGGTGATGGGCCACTCGCCGCCCTCGGCGTTGTAGGTCACCGGCAGATAGCCGACCCAGCCGTTTTGGGTGGGCCGGAACCACACCGGCCCCAGCTCGCACTGGGCGGTGGGGGGCGTGCCGCCCGCGCCCAGCGCCCCGGACACATAGATGGCCGCCACATCCCCCTGGGCCGCCTGGTCGGAGGCCAGGGTGAGAGTGGGCTGCACGTCCACCCAGAAGTGGCACTGATACTGGTAATAGCCCACCGGCTTGGAGGGCTTCTGGCTGGACGCCTGCCGCCCCGCCCGGATGGTGAGGTAGTATTCGCCGTTCTGGGGGAAGGTGAAGTTCTTCCACTCGCTGGCGGTGCCGTCGAACACCGTCACGCCGCCGGCGGTCTTGAGCGTCAGGGTGGTGCCGTCGGCGGTCATGTCAGCCGACAGTTCCAGCGCCGCCGAAGGGGTGGTCACGGGCTCCAGCTCCAGGTTGGCAAGGCTGGGGCTCAAGGAAAACTCCCGCCACAAAACGCCCCCCAGCACCGGCAGCTCCCAGTGGTAGCCGGCGGCCCCGGTGAGGGTCTGCCCCGCAAAGGTCACCCCGGCGGCGGGCAGGCGGTCTTCATCGGTGGAATAGTAGAAAAAGCCCAGGGCCCCGCCCAGCACCAGGGCGGTGAACACAAGGACCATCAAAAGCCAGAGCAGCGCGCGCTTCATGCCCTGCGCCTCCTTTCGCGGCGGGCCCGAAAAATGGCCCGCGGGCTGGTCCGCCCCCGTTTTGGGGCATGTATAACCGCATTATACCACAAAGGGGCGAAAAGGGCAAAATCCTCGGGACAAAACAAAAAAGCCGTGAACGGAGGTCCCGTTCACGGCGGTGGGCTTTATTCGGCGTCGGGCTCGGCGGCGGGAGCGGCGGCCTCCTCGGCGGGCGCTTCCTCCTCGTCCAGGTCCTCGCTGAACAGCAGCTGCTCGTACTCGTCCAGCTCCTTCTCCCGGCGGCGCACATACAGCCAGGCGGCGGTCAGAGCGCCCACGGCGGCGGCCAGCATCAGCACCAGCGCGACAAAGGTGGATTGTTTCATGAAGATACCTCCTTTATTTTGGCTGCCCCGTCGGGGGCACAGAATGCAATGTGATTTACCCTTATTATAGCCCGCGAAAGGCCAGATTACAACCAGAAATTGCGCGTCAGCGCCCGCCGGTGAGCAGCGGCCGATAGGCCTTGAAGGCCCCCGGCAGGGCATAGCGCCCGGCGGCCTCCTCCGGCGAAGCCCAAAGGCACCCGGCGGGGGCGTCGCCCGCCGCTTTCAGCTGCCAGCCGGCCATCTGCCACTCCACGTGGCTGAAGATGTGTTTGGCGGGTTTGAGGGGCCGGGGCGGGGCGGCGCTGACCGAAAGGCCCAGGGCCACAAGCCTTGCCAGCGCCTCGTCCAGGGTCAGCTTTTCCTCAAAGAGAAAGGGCTGCCAAAGGCCGGCCAGCAGCCCCGTTTCCGGCCGTTTCTGCAAAAGGTGCTCCCCCCGGGCGTTTCGTGCCACCAGCACCGTCACAGGCTGCACCCGGCGGGCCTTGGGGGGCGTTTTCACCGGCAGTTCCAGCTGGGTGCCCGCCGCCCTTGCAAGGCAGCGGTCCGCCAGCGGGCACTCGCCGCACAGCGGCGCGCCCCCCGGCAGGCAGACCAGCGCCCCCAACTCCATCAGCGCCTCGTTGAAGGGGCCGGGCGCATCGGCGGGCTGCTGGTCCATCACACGGCGGGTGAACAGCCGCTTTGCGGCGGGCTCCGCGATGTTGCTGCCGTCGTTGTAAAGCCGGGCGAACACCCGCAGCACGTTGCCGTCCACCGCGGGGGCGGGCAGGCCGAAGGCGATGGAGGCGATGGCCCCGGCGGTGTATTCCCCAACGCCCGGCAGTTTCTGCAGTTCCTCAAAGCTTGCGGGCAGCTGCCCGCCGTGCTCGCTGCACACCAGCTGCGCCGCCTTTTTCAGGTTGCGCGCCCGGGAATAGTAGCCCAGCCCCTCCCACAGCTTGAACAGCTCCTCGTCGGGGCAGGCGGCCAGGGCCGGCACGTCCGGCAGGGCCTCCATGAAGCGGCGGTAGTGCTCCAGCGCCGCCGCCACCCGCGTCTGCTGCAGCATGATCTCGCTGACCCAGATGTGATAGGGGGTGGGGTCCTGGCGGAAGGGCAGCGCCCGGGCGTTTTGCCGAAACCACGCCAGCAGCGCCGGCGCGATGGGCCCGGGCCCGCTCACAGCGCCTCCTCGGCGGCGGTGAGGCTGCGCAGGGCCCGGCAGAAGTCCTCTTTCACCTCGGCGGGGGCCACGATGCGCACCTTGCCGGAAAAACCGCACACCCAGCCGTAGAAGGTGGGGCTCACCGCCACGTCGGCGTAAAGATGGAAGGTGGCGCCGTCCGGCTGAGGCACCACCGTCACGTCGGTGCCGAACCGGTCCAGCATGGGGCCGATCACGCCGTTGTCGCAGGCAAGCTGCACCCGCTTCACCGGCCCGGCGTACATCTGGAACATGGGCTTTGCGTAGTCCTGCATCTTTTTGGGGTCATAGTCCTCCGCGCCCTGGCGGGGCACATCCAGCAGGGTGATGGAGGCCATCTTGTCCACCCGGTAGTGCCGCAGGCCCTGGCCCTTGGCCCAGGCCACCAGATAGTAGTTCTCGTCCTCCCACAAAAGGGCCCAGGGGCTCACCTCGTAGGCGCTGCCGCCCCGGCGGGCCACCTTGCGCTTGTTCAGGTCCCACTCCTGGTAGACAAAGCGCACCTGCCTGTCCTCGGCGATGGCCCGGTGCAGCGCGTCCACGTTGTAGTAGATGCTCTCGTTCATGGTCTTGATGCGGCTGGAGGCGAACACCTGCCGCTTCAGGTCCGCCGCCTGCCAGTCGCTGGCGAACTGGGCCAGGGTGCGGATGAGCTGGTCGCTCTTTTTGCGGGTGATGAACCGGCTGGCCTGCACCGCGTCCGCCAACAGCTTCAACTCCGGCAGCTGGAACTGGCGGCTGGCCAGATAGTAGCCGCCGGAGCGGCCCCGCTGCTGCACGATGTCGTAGCCCAGTTCCTGCAACGTCTGGATGTCGGAATAAACGCTTTTGCGCTCGGCCTGCACGCCCTGGGCCTCCAGCAGCTCCAGGATGCGGGGCACGCTGATGAGGTGCTCCTCGTCGGTGTATCGCTCAAGGATGCGCAGCAGAAGGAGGATCTTCCCCTTCTGCCCTTCCACGCGGGGCATGGTTCACCCCTCCTTCTCTTTTTTGTCAAAGGCGGTGCGGGCCGCCGAGGAGGCCCGGAACATCGCCTCCAGTTCCTCCCGCTGCCCCGCTTGCAGATAGCCTTTCAGCTGCTGCAGCCGGGCGGTGAAGGCGTCTATTTCCTCCACAAGGCAGTCCCGGTTCCACAGGAAAAGCTCCGCCCACATGGGGGCGTTCAGATAGGCGATGCGGGTCAGGTCCCGGAAGGAGTCGCCGGTGTAGTCGGCAAAGCGCTCGGCGTTTGGCGCGCACATCAGACTCACCGCGATGGCGTGGGTCAGCTGGCTCACATAGCCGATCATCCGGTCGTGCTCTTCGGGGCTGATGACGTGGATGTGGGCAAAGCCCAGCGCCTTTGCCAGCCCGCGGGCAAACTCCACCCCCGCCTCGGTGTTCTTTTCGGTGGGGGTGATGAGGAAGTTCGCCGGGGCAAAATCCACCAGATGGGCGTTCTCCACCCCGCTGCGCTCCTTGCCCGCCATGGGGTGGCTGGCGATGAACTCCACGCCCTCGGGCAGCAGCGCCTGCACCTTTTCCACCAGCCCCGCCTTCACGCCGGACACATCGGTGCAAAGGCAGCCTGCGGGCAAAAGCGCGCCATATTTTTCTACCCATTGTATAAATGCGGTTGGATACAACGAAAAAATGACATGATCGGCCTTTGCCAGCAGGCTTTCGAAGCCCTCGGCGCGGCCCTCTTCGATGTAGTTTTTCTCTTTGGCAAAGGCCAGGGCCTCTTCCTTCAGGTCGATGGCGGCCACATGCTCAAAGCCCGCCTTGCGCAGGCCCAGCGCGTAGGCCCCGCCCAAAAGGCCCAGGCCCACGATGACGAAACGGCTGTCCTTCTTCATTCCTTTTCCACCTCGATGCCAGCGCCCAGCTGCTGCAAAACGGCGAAGAATCCCGGCCAGCTTTTGGCCACCGCCTGGGCGCCGGAGATGCGGGCGGTGTAGCCCGCGCCCAGCGCCGCGACGGACAGGGCCATCACCACCCGGTGGTCGTTGTGGCCGTGGAGCAGGCCCGGCAGCGCCAGGGCGGAGCCCTGGATGGTGACGGTGTTCTCGTCGCTTTGCAGCTTGCCGCCGAATTTGCGCAGTTCTTCCTCCATGGCGGCGATGCGGTCGCTCTCCTTGATGCGCAGCCGCCCGGCGTTGCGGATGACCGTCTCTCCCTCGCAGAAGAGGCCCAGCACCATCAGGATGGGGCCGAGGTCCGGGCAGTCGGCCAGGTCGATGTCCACCCCGTGCAGCTCGCTCTTTTCAAAGGTGACCGCGTCGCCGGCGCGCTTAAAGCGCGCGCCGCAGGCTTGCAGGATGTCCAGAATGGCCGCGTCGCCCTGGGCGGAATTCTCTTTCAGACCCTTCACCGTGACGCCGCCCACCAGCGCGCCCAGCACCGCCAGAAAGGCGGCCTGGCTGTAATCGCCCTCCACGGTGCAGCTGCGGTTGTGGTACCGCTGGCCGCCGGGGATGTAGAGGGTGTTCTCCCGCTCCTCGTCCCAGTCCACCGCCACGCCGAAATCGTGCAGCACGTCCAGGGTCAGCTGCACATAGCTGCGGCTCTCGAAGGGGGGCACGATCTCCAGACGGCTTTCTTTGTGGAGCAGGGGCAGGGCGTACAACAGGCCGGTGATGAACTGGCTGGACACATCCCCCCGCACCCGGTATTCGCCGGGGGCGAGGCGGCCCCGGATGACAAGGCCCTTGTCGCTTTGGGAGAAAAGCAGCCCCTGGGCGGCAAAGATGTCCCGGTAAACGTCCATGGGCCGCTGGAAGAGGCGGCCCCGGCCGGTGAACTCCACCTGCTGGCCGGTGAGGCTGAGCACCGGCACCAGAAAGCGCAGGGTGCTGCCGCTCTCGCCGCAGTCCACCGGGCGCAGGATGGTGGCAAAGCCGCCCCGGCCCTCGATGTCGGCGTAGGTTTCGGTGAGTTTCACCTTTGCGCCGAAGGCGCGCACCGCCGCCAGGGTTGCGGCGATGTCCTGGCTGGGGTCCAGGTTATAAACGCGGGAGAGCCCCTTCGCCAGCCCCGCCGCCAGCACCGTGCGGTGGGCGATGCTTTTGGAGGGGGGCACGGTCACAGCGCCCCCGATGGGGCCGGGATGGATGGTTGCCAGCATGGTATCAGCTTCCTTTTTTGTGTGTTGGGGGCGCTGCCGCTCACAGGTCCCGGCCCACCACGTGGGCCACGGCGCGGCACTTGTCCACGACCTGACGGAACTTTTCGGGCTTGAGGGTCTGGGCGCCGTCGCTCCAGGCGTGCTCGGGGTCGGTGTGCACCTCGATGATGAGGCCGTCCGCCCCGGCGGCCACGGCGGCGAGGCTCATGGCCTCCACATAGCGCCAGTTGCCGGTGGCGTGGCTGGGGTCGATGATGATGGGCAGGTGGGTCTTTTCCTTGATGATGGGAATGACCGACAGGTCCAGCGTGTTGCGGGTGTAGGGCTCGAAGGTGCGGATGCCCCGCTCGCAGAAGATGACGTTCTCGTTGCCGCCGGCCATGATGTACTCGGCGCTCATGATCCACTCCTCGATGGTGTTGGCAAGGCCCCGCTTGAGCAGCACCGGCTTGTGCATCTTACCGACCGCTTTCAGCAGCTGGAAGTTCTGCATGTTCCGCGCGCCGATCTGCACCAGGTCCACATACTCCTCGAACTCGTCGATCTTGTCCTCGCTCATCAGTTCGCTCACGATGGGCAGGCCGGTCTCCTCCCGGGCTTTCACCAGGTCCAGGATGCCCTCGGTGCCCAGGCCCTGGAAGGCGTAGGGCGAGGTGCGGGGCTTGTAAGCGCCGCCCCGCAGCATTTTGCCGCCGGCGGCCTTCACCGCCTTGGCGATGTCCACCGCCTGCTGCTCGCACTCCACGCTGCAGGGCCCGCCGATGACCACCACGTTCTCCTTGCCGCCCACCTTCACGCCGGCCACGTCCACGATGGTGTCGGCGGCGTGGAACAGCCGGTTGGCCTTTTTGTAGGGGGCGGACACGCGGGTGACGCTCTCCACCCAGGGGTTCGCGGCCACCACCTTGTCGTTGATCTTGGTGGTGTCGCCCACAAGGCCGAACACGTTGTAGTCGGTGCCTCGGATGAGGGTGACCTCCAGGCCCTGGGCCTCAAAGCCGGAAATGATTTTTTGCAGTTCCTCCTGCGGAGTGCCTTTTTTGGTGGAAATGATCATGTGTTTCTCTCTCCCTTATGTTGCGATTTCCCTTATTTGCTGTAGTTTTCGGCCAGCCAGCGCACGGCGTTCAGATAGCCGGCAAGGCCCTGGCCGATGAAGTGGGCCTGGCAGGCCATGCCCGCGTAGCTCACCTTGCGGAATTCCTCCCGCTGATTGATGTCGGTGATGTGCACCTCGGCGGCGGGCAGGGCCACCGCCTTCAGCGCGTCCAGAATGGCGATGCTGGTGTGGGTGTAGGCCCCCGGATTCAGCACGATGCCGTCGCAGTCGAGGCGCGCGGCCTGGATGGCGTCCACCAGGTCCCCCTCGTGGTTGGACTGATAAAAGCGCACCTGAACGCCCAGTGCGTCGCACTCCTTCTGGATGAGGGCAAGGAGCCCGTCGTAGTCCACGGTGCCGTAAAGGCCCGGCTCCCGCACCCCAAGCAGGATGAGGTTGGGGCCGTTAAGTACCAAAATACGCATGCAATGCCTCCTCTGCGGCCTTTGCCGCCCGGCGGAACACGTCGGTGTTGTTGGGGATGCGGATGTCCGCCGCCGCCTCATAGAGCGGGCGGCGCTTTTGCTCCATGGCGGCCAGGGCCGCCCGGTCGGTGGAAAGGGGCCTGCCGCCCCCGGTGCAGAGCAGTTCCAGCGGCCGGTCGATGAACACCACCGGCCCGTTCTGGCGCAAAGCGGCCACGTTTTCCGGCCGCAGCACCGCGCCGCCGCCGGTGGAGAGCACCTGCCCGCCCTCTTTGGCAAAGCGGGCGGTGATGCGCTGTTCCAAATCTCTGAAGCCCGCTTCGCCGCTCTCGGCAAAGATGTCCGGGATGGGCTTGCCCGCCGCCTTCACGATCTCGGCGTCCAGGTCCACGAATTTTTTGCCGAAGGCTTTGGCCAGCTGTTTGCCGATGGTGGTCTTGCCGCAGCTGGGCATGCCCACAAGGCTGATGTTGGCCTTTTCGGCAAAGATGGCCTTGGCCAGCGGGGCGATGCGGTCGGTTTGTGGCTCGGTGCCGGTGAAGAGGGCCGCGGCGTACACCGCCTGGGCCACCAGCATTTCCAGGCCTCCGGCGGCCTTGGCCCCCGCCGCCCGCCCGGCCTGCACCAGCCGGGTGGAGAAGGGGTTATACACCGCGTCCAGCACCGCCTCAAGGCCGGGCATCTTCGCTACGTCCAGGGCCAGCGCGTCGTTGTTCGGATACATGCCGGCGGGGGAGGTGTTCACCACCACCTGCGCGCCGCAGGAAAGGGCCTCTTCATAGGAGATGCGCCCCTCGCCGGGGGTGCGGCTGGCGTAGAGCACCTGGGCCGCGCCCGCCGCCTTCGCCACCGCGGTGACGGTCCTGGAGGTGCCGCCGGTGCCCAAAATCAGCACCCGCCGGCCGGCGAACTCCACCCCGTGGGCCGCCGCCAGAAAGGCGAAGCCGTCGAAGTCGGTGTTGTAGCCGTGGAGCACCCCGTTCACGTTCACCACCGTGTTCACCGCGCCGATGGCCCTGGCCTTTTCGTCCAGCACGGCGCAGTAGGGGATGACCAGCTGTTTGTAGGGGATGGTCACGTTGATGGCCTTGAAGGGCTGTTTTTCCAGGAATTCCCGCGCCTCGGCCTCGGTGGGCAGCTCGGTGAGCTTGTAGTCGCAGGGGTACAGCTGCTCGTGGATGAGCTTGGAATAGCTGTGCTTGAGGGTGGCGCCGATGAGTCCGTATTCCATCTTCCGCGCCCCCTTACCGCCCGGCCTGCCGCTGGCCGCCGCCGTTCTGGGTGAGCAGGTCCAGCAGGCCGAAGGCCGTGGCCGCCGTCTGCACGATGGCCGCCCGGTGCAAAATGCAGGGGTCGTGGCGGCCCTGGATCTGCAGGGTGGCCGCCTCGTTTTTGGCAAGGTCCACCGTCTGCTGCTGCTTGTAGATGCTGGGGGTGGGCCGCACGCAGCTGCGGAAAATGAGGGGCATGCCGTTCGAGATGCCGCCGTTCACCCCGCCGGAATGGTTGGAGAGGGCCGTCACCCGGCCGTCCTTCACGGTGAGGGGGTCGTTGGCCTCGCTGCCCCGAAGGTCCGCGAAGCCGAAGCCCGCCCCGAACTCCACCCCTTTCACCGCCGGGATGGAAAAGAGCAGGTGGGAGAGCACGCTCTCCACGCTGTCAAAGAAGGGCTCGCCCAGGCCTGCCGGCAGGCCCAGCACCGCCGTTTCCAAAACGCCTCCCACGCTGTCGCCCTCGGCGGCGGCGGCGCGGATGCGCGTTTGCATTTCGGCCCCGGCGGCCTCGTCCAGCACCGGAAATCCGGTATTCTGTTCCAGCGCTTCCAGCTGGGCCCGCAGGGCGCTCTCCTCAAAAGCAAGGGGCGCGTCACAAGCGCCCGCCACCCGGGCGATGTGGGTGGCGAGGATGACGCCCTTCGCCGCCAGGATGCTCTGGCACAGCGCCCCCGCCGCGGTGAGGGCGGCGGTGACCCGGCCGGAAAAATGCCCGCCGCCCCGCCAGTCCTCAAAGCCGGCGTATTTCACATGGGCGGTGTAATCCGCGTGGCCGGGCCGGGCCAGGCCCGCGGTCTTGGCGTAGTCGCCCGAGCGGGTGTTCTGGTTTTCGATGACCAGCGTCACCGGCGTGCCGGTGGTGAAGCCGCCATACACCCCGCTGAGTATCTTCACCTTGTCCGCCTCGGTGCGGGCGGTGGAAAGGCCGTCCTTTTTGGCCCGGCGCTTGTCCATCTGAAAGGCGATGTAGGCTTCGTCCACCGGGTGGCCGGCGGCAAGGCCGTCCAGCACCGCGCCGATGGCTTCGCCGTGGCTCTCGCCGAAGATGGTCAGGCGCACCGCGCCGCCGAAAGAGTTGCTCATCTCGTCACTTCCCCATCACAATGGTCTCAAGCTCGCTCACCGGCACCTTGTCCAGCCGCCAGCAGCCGAGGCCCGGCACCTTCACCAGGGTAATGGAGCCGCCCCGGGCCTTTTTGTCGTGGAGCATGTAGCTCAGCACCTTTTCCTTGTTGTAGCTGGCGCGGCAGGGCAGGCCCAGCTTGCGCAGCACCGCGCGGGTGCGCTTTTGCAGCTGGCGGTCCTCGATCATGGGCAACATGCCCAGCGCCACGCACTCGCCGTGGTAAAGCCCGGTCTTGCGCCGGCCGCCGATGCCCTTCACCGCCTCGATGCCGTGGCCCAGGGTGTGGCCGAAGTTCAGAATGGCCCGCAGGCCCTGCTCGGCCTCGTCCCGCTCCACCACGCTCTTTTTGATGAGCAGGCTGCGGCGGATGATGGTCTCAAGCTCCGCGTCCACGTCGCAGGTCTCGAACATCTGGAACAGCTCCGCGTCGCAGGTGAGGCTCATCTTCACGCTCTCGGCCAGGCCGTTCACAAAGTGGCGGCGGGGCAGGGTGGCCAGGGTGTCCGGGTCCACCACCACGAGTTTCGGCTGCCAGAAGGCCCCCACGATGTTCTTGGTGCGGCCCAGGTCCACCGCCACCTTGCCGCCGATGGAGGAGTCGATCTGGGAGAGGGTGGTGGTGGGGCAGTTGACGAAGTCCACCCCGCGCATGTAGGTGGCGGCCACAAAGCCCGCCAAATCGCCCACAACGCCGCCGCCCACGGCCACCACCGCGTCGCCGCGGCCGAAGCCCGCCTCCAGCATGGCCTCCAGCAGCTTCTGATACACCGCGAGGCTCTTGCTGCCCTCGCCCTGGGGCACGGTGTAGACAAGGCCCTCCTTGCACTGGGCGCGCACCGTCTCGGCGTACTGGGCGGGCACGCCGCTGTCGGTGACGATGAACACCTTGCGGTTCAGGTTGATGAGGGCGGAGAGGTTTTTCAGCGCCCCGCGCTTCAAAATGATGTCGTAGCTTCGCGCGCCCAGGCGCATGGTCAGTTTCATCTGCTTACTCCCTTTCCTCTTTTGCGCTGCGGGAATAGACCCCCAGCACCCGCACCGTGTCGCACACGCCACCCAGCTCTTTCAGCAAAGCGCGGGCGCCGTCGCTGTCGGTGCGGCCCACCAGTTCCACGTAAAAATAATATTCAAAGGGCACGCCGGGCTTGGGGCGGCTCTTGATGCTCTCCATGTTGAAGCCCGCCGCGCCGATGGCCTGGATGACCCGGGCCAGCATGCCCGCCTTGTGCTCCACGGTGAACAGAAGGCTGAACCGGTCGCCCGCGGCGGCCTGGGTCTTGCTGATGACGATGAAGCGGGTGGTGTTGTCGCCGTCGGAGTTGATGTCCGCCGCCAGAACTTTGAGGCCGTAGAGGGCGGCGGTCTCGGCGCTGGCGATGGCCGCCAGGGACTTGTCGCCCCCTTCGGCCACCTGCTTTGCCGCCATGGCGGTGTTGGCGCAGCTCTCGGCGGGCAGGGAAAGGCTCTTCAAAAAGCGCTCGCTCTGGGCGATGGCCTGGGGGTGGCTGAACACCTTGCGCACGTCCGAAAGCTGTGCCCCCGGCAGGCCCAGCAGGTTCTGGCGCACCGGCAGGTCGTACACCGCCGTGACGAAGATGTCCCGGTGGGCGTAGCACAGGTCCAGCACCGCCGCCACGTCGCCGGCGTGGCTGTTCTCAAAGGGCAGCACGCCGAAGGCGGCGCGGCCGCTTTCCACCTCCTCGAACACTCCGCCGAAGGTGGGGCAGGCCACGGCCCGGGCCCGGGGGAAGAGATTGGTCAGCGCGATGTGGGAAAAGGCCCCCTCCACCCCCTGGTAGGCCACCTTGTCCCGCCCCAGCACCCTGGTCTGGTACTGGCGGGAGAGGGCCATCTGATGCTTGATGTAGTCGGTGTAATAGGGGGCGAGGTCCTTGTTTTTCAAAAGGGCCAGGTTCTTTTCCACCACCTGGGCCTCCCGGCCGGCATCCAGCACCGGCAGGCCGTGGGCCTCCTTGTAGGCGGCCACCTGCCCCACCGCGGCCATCCGTGCTTCAAACAGCGCGGCCATCTGCCGGTCCACCTCGTCGATGGTGCGGCGCGCCTCTTCCAGTTCGTTCATCCCGGGGACCCCCTTTTTTGCTCTGTCGCAGTAAAGTATACCATAAACGGGCCTATTGCACAATAAAAAAATCCCGGCGGGCACTGCCCGCCGGGAAGGGGTTACGGCTTCTTTTTTGGTTTGTCCGCCTCTTTGCCCCGCACCAGCTCCTCAAAGCGGCGCTCGCGGCCAAAGATGGGGCGGTAGGGGTTGTCCAGCTGGGCGCTCAGGGGGCGCTCCGGCTTTTTTTCGCCCCGGCGCAGAAAGGCGGGCAGCTTCATTCCTGCATGCCCTCCGCCAGCTCGGCCTCCCGCTTTTTGCGGAACTGGTCCTCCAGGCCGAAAACCTTGTCCATGATGCGCCAGGCGATCTGCTGGCAGAACACCGTCACCGGCACAAAGCCCAGCAGCGCCAGCGCCAGCACCGACACGGGGAACAAAAGCAGCATCGCCATCCAGTAGACGATCTGCACCGCCGCCATCAGCAGGGACCACAGGGCGTTGCCCAGCGCCAGGAACAGGCTGTTTTTCAAAAGGGTGAGGAAGTTCATGTCCATCAGCACCAGCTGGCCGAACACAAAGGGCAGGCACATGCCGGTGATGAGCAGGTTCAGCGCCAGCAGCGCCGCGCTGACAAGGTCCAGCGATACGATGCCGATGGTCAGACACCAGAACATGAACAGCTGCCCGGCGGTGAGCACGCCCAGCAGCGCGCCGGGGGCCATGGAGGCCCGCCAGTTGTTCTTGAAGGCCCGCTTGTAGACATGCCACCAGTAGCCCGGCTCGTCCCGCAGCGAGCGCAGCACCGTGTCGTGCATGCCCGCCAGGGCGGGTCCGGCGATGACGCCGCCCACAAGGCCGCCCACCAGGGTGAAGATCATGTTCTGGCCCAGCACGCCGATGCCCACCAGCAGCGTCCAGGGCAGATAGCCCAGAATGCACAGAAGGCTGGCCTTGAAAAAGCTGCCGTAGTCCCGTCCCAGCACCTCGAAGAAGCGGGCGGCGCCGGTCTTGCGGGGGGCGTCCTTGGCCACGCCCGGCCCCGGCCGGTCAAAGTTGCGGTTGAAAAATCCCATCGGTCATACCCCTTTGCCGCGGCCCGAAGGCCGCGTTATTTTATGTTGAACTTATTGCGCGGCGGCCCCGGCGGTGAGCACCTCGTAGAGCGCCTGGTTCTCCTCCGGGTATTCCGCCAGCGTCTGCCCCTCGGCAAAGCCCCGGCGGGCAATGTAAAAGTCGTCCAGATAGGCGCGGGCCTCTTCGCTCAGGTCCAGGCTGTCCAGCACCGGGCAGTCGGAAAAGGCGAAAAGCTCCACGCCCTCAAGGCCCGCGCCCTCCTCCGGCAGGCTGCCGTCCGCCGTGGCCAGCAGCTCGAAGGAACTCTGGAAGGCCTCCGGGTCGTCGGTGAGGAAGATGAGGCTGGTGCGGGTGGTCACGTCGCCGGAAAGGGTGGTGAAGCCCGCCATCTGGGTGTAGGCGTCCACCGTGGTGGTCACGGTGGAGGAGGACGAGGCGGAAGCGCCGGTCTCCTCCTCGCCGCCCAGCGAAAGTTGATAGCCGCTCACCTGCACCAGGGCCTGCCCGTCGCCGTTCAGGTCCAGCCCGAAGGCGCTCAGCGCGTCGCCCAGCTCGGTGACCACCGTCTCGGGAATGTACTGCTCGGTGACCAGGGCGATCTGATAGTCCGGCAGGGTGCGGTTCAGCATGTCCGCCGCCAGCCAGATGAGGATGACCAGCACCGCCGCGCCGATGCCCACGTGCAGCCGGTGGTAATACCACCAGTTGGCCAGCTTTTCCTTGCGGGTCAGCTGGCGGGGCTCGTCGGGCTTCAGGTCCTCGGGTTTGATGTTCAGGGTATAGCGGGCGCTTGCCATGGAAAATACCTCCGAAAAATTACCGCCCGTTTCAGCGGTTGCCGCTGTCGGTGGGCAGATGCCGGGCGATGACGTCCGCGGTGCGCTGGGGCAGGGCGCGGATCTCTTCTTTGATGAGCCCCTCGGTCTCGATGGGCTCCAGCACCCGGATGGTCACATGGGCCGGGTGCATGAACATGTGGTGGTTTTCCATGATGTCCCGACTGCCGGTGATGGCCAGGGGCACGATGGGGGCCTTCGCCTTGGTGGCCACCCGGAAGGCGCCGCTCTTGAATTCCAGAAGGCTGCCTTCCGTGCCCTTGTTGCGGGTGCCTTCGGGGAAGATGGTCAGGGAGTAGCCCTTTTTCACAAGGTCGATGGCCTCGTTCAGGGCGGTCATGGCCTTGCGGGGGTCCTCCCGGTCCAGAAAGACGCAGTGCAGAAGGCGCATCCAGCTGCGCACCAGGGGGAGCTTGCCCACCTCTTTTTTGGCCACCAGGCCGTGGGGCGCGTCCAGCTGGGTGAGCACCAGCGGGATATCGTAGTAGCTGCGGTGGTTGCCGGCGAACACGCAGGGCCGGCCCTTGGGGATGTTCTCCAGCCCCTCCACCGTCACCGTCACGCCCGCCAGCTTCAAAAGGCGGCCGGCCCAGTGGGGCACGTGCTTTGCGGCCAGGGCGTCCGCCGTGGCCCAGTCGCCCGCGTCCAGCGCCTTGAGGCCCCGGCGCAGCGCCGGCAGATGGAACAGCATATAGCCCCAGAAGTAAATGAACCAGATCAGTGTGCGCATGAAACGGGCCTCCGAAAACAGGGATTCGGCCCAAAAAGGCCGTTAAACCTTATTGTAGCACGGAATTGTGAAAATAAAAAGACAAAATCCGCCCCGGACGGGTGGGCCTGCGCAAAGGCGCGCTCTGCCCGCCGCCCGGGGCGGAGGAGGGATACAAAAACGGCTCGTTCAGCGGCCCAGCCGCTCGTAAAGTTCGGTCAGGCGGCGGATGCGTCCGGCCAGCGCGGGGCTTGCCGCGCCGGGGGCCATGCGCCACTGCCAGTTGCCCCCGGCCTTGCTGGGGGTGTTCATCCGGGCCGAGGCGGGCAGCGCCAGCCAGTCCTGCATGGGGATGACGGCGGTGTCGCTCACGCTGGCAAAGGCGGTGCGGATGAAGGCGTCCACCAGCGCCTCGCTTTCGCCGCAGGCCATGTAAGCCCGGGCCAGCGCCACGTCCTCCGGGTCGGCCTCGGTCTGCCACGCGGCGGTGGTGGTGTTGTCGTGGGTGCCGGTGTAGACCACCGAATTGGGGATGTAGCCATGGGGCATATAGTCCCCGGCCTCCCGGCGGTCGAAGGCGAATTGCAGCACCTTCATGCCGGGATAGCCGCTGGCCTCCAGCAGGGCCTTCACCTCGGGGGTGAGATAGCCCAGGTCCTCGGCGATGATGCGGGCCGCGGGCAGGCCCTTGTGCAGCGCGCGCATCAGCGCCATGCCCGGCCCCTTGCGCCACACGCCGTTTTTGGCGGTGGTGTCCTTCGCGGGGATGGCAAAATAGCTCTCGAAGCCCCGGAAGTGGTCGATGCGCACCACGTCGTACACCGTGCAGGCGTGGGCCAGCCGGCGCACCCACCAGGCGTAGCCGGTGGTGTAGTGGTAGTCCCAGTCATAGAGGGGGTTGCCCCACAGCTGGCCGTCGGCGGCAAAGGCGTCCGGCGGGCAGCCCGCCACGGCGGCCATGCGCCGGTCGGCGGTGAGCTGGAACAGCTCCGGCCCGGCCCAGATGTCCGACGAGTCGGGGGAGACGTAGATGGGGATGTCCCCGATGATGGAGACGCCCTTTTCGCCCGCGTAGGCCTTGAGGGCGGTCCACTGGCGGTGGAAGAGGTACTGCACGCCCTTCCAGTAGCGCACCGGCCCCGCCAGCCGCTCGGCGGCCCGGCGCAGTGCTTCCGGCTGGCGCAGCCGCACCGGGTCGGGCCAGTCAAACCAGCTCTTCTGGCCGTTCTCGCCCTTCAGGGCCATGAACAGGGCGTAGTCCTCCAGCCAGAAGGCGTTCTCGGCGCAGAAGGCCGCAAGGCCCTCGTCCTCCGGCTCCAGCCGGTCCACCGCCTTCTTCAGAAGGGCGTGGCGGCCCCGGTAGAGCGCGCCGTAGTCCACGGAGATCTCGTCGCCGCCCCAGTCAAAGGCCTCGGCCTCTCCCTCTTCCAAAAGGCCGTCGGCAAGCAGCAGGCCGGGGTCGATGAAATAGGGGTTTGCCGCAAAGGCGGAAAAACTCTGATAGGGGCTGTCGCCGTAGCCGGTGGGGCCGATGGGCAAAATCTGCCAGTAGCTCTGGCCGGCGGCGGCGAGAAAATCCACAAAACGCTTTGCCTCTTCGCCCAGCGTGCCGATGCCGTAAGGCCCCGGCAGGCTGGACAGGGGCAGCAGGATGCCCGCGGCTCTCATCCCTTCACCGCGCCGGCAACGACGCCCTCGATGATGTACTTCTGGCAGGCAAGGTAGAAGATGATGATGGGCACGATGGTCAGCAGGATGCAGGCCATCATGGGGCCCATCTCCACCCGGCCGTAGCTGCCGCGGAAGTACTGGATGAGCATGGGGATGGTGCGGTACTTGCGGATGTCCAGCACCAGGGTGGGCAGCAGGTAGTCGTTCCACACCCACATGGCCTGCAGGATGGCCACGGAGATCAGGGTGGGCTTCAAAATGGGCAGCACCACCAGGCCGTAGGTCTGCAGGGGGTTGCAGCCGTCGATGGTGGCGGCCTCCTCAATTTCCAGCGGGATGCTCTTCACGAAGCCGCAGAACATGAACACCGCCAGACCCGCGCCGAAGCCCAGGTAGATGATGCAGATGTTGTAGGGGGTGTTCAGCTTCAGGGTGTCGGCGGTCTGGGCCAGGGTGAACATCACCATCTGGAAGGGCACCACCATGCTGAACACGCACAGGTAGTAGATGGCCTTGGAAACGGGCCCGTTGATGCGGGTGATGTACCAGGCGCACATGGAGCAGCACAGCAGGATCAGCGCCACCGAGGTGACGGTGATGAAGGCGCTGTAAAAGAAGCTCTGCAAAAAGCCCTGGCTGACCACGGCGGCCACAAAGTTGGCCGCGCCGGCAAAGGTCTCAGCGGTGGGCAGCTGGAACACGGTGCTGGTGCTGATGGCGGTCTCCACTTTGAAGGAGTTGATCAGGATCATGAACACCGGGTAGACATACAGCACCGCCAGCACGGTGAACACCACGGTGAACACCATGTTGATGGCGTGCTTTGCTTTCAGGTTGTTCATTGCTGCACCTCCTTGGAGCGGGTGGCCTTGAGCTGCACCAGCGCGATGATGACCACAACGACGAAGAAGATCACGGCCTTGGCCTGGCCGATGCCCTTCCACTGGGGCCCGGAGCGGGCGTAGAAGGTGCTGTAGATGTTCAGCGCCAGCATTTCGGTGGCGTGGTTGGGTTCGCCGCCGGTGAGGGAGAGGTTCTGGTCAAACAGCTTGAAGCTGTTGGTCAGGGTGAGGAACAGGCAGATGGTCACGCTGCTCATCACCATGGGCAGTTTGATTTTGATGAGGGTCTGCCAGCTGTTGGCGCCGTCGATGGCGGCGGCTTCCAAAAGGTCCGGCGAAACGTTCTGCAGACCGGCGATGTAGATGATCATCATGTAGCCCACCTGCTGCCATGCCATCAGGATGATGAGGCCCCAGTAGCCGGCGGAGGTGTTCAGGCCCAGCAGGGGCTTTTCCACGATGCTGAGCACGCAGTTGATGAGGATGTTCCAGATGTAGCCCAGCACGATGCCGCCGATGAGGTTGGGCATGAAGAACACCGTGCGGAAGATGTTGGTGCCCTTGATGCCCCGGGTGAGCACCAGGGCCACGGCAAAGGCCAGCAGGTTGATGGTCAGGGTGCTGACCACGGTGAAGGTCACCGTGAACCAGAACGAGTGCAGGAAGGTCTCATCCTGCAGGGCGGTGACATAGTTGGAAATGCCCACCCACTTGGCGTTGTTCACCGTGGTGAACTTGCAGAAGGACAGATAGATGCCCTCGATGAAGGGCACGATGAACCCGATGGTGAAGGCCGCCAGCGTGGGCAGCACAAAGATCGGAAAGTATTTTTTCAATGTTTTTTGCATGCCGCGTTTTATCCCTCCTTGCAATGGGGCCCCGACCGAAAAATGGGGGAGCGAGAGGCTCCCCCATTTTTAAGGTCAGTGCAGGGTTCAGCCGTTAGCCAGCTGATACTCGGCGGCCCAGTTGTCCACGAAGGCGGTGACAACGTCGTCCCAGCTGCCGGTGCCGGCGGCGTAGGCGGTCAGGGCGGTGCCCAGAACGTTCTTCCACTCCTCAGAAGGCATGGTGGTGAAGTTCCAGGACACAGGGGTCTTGCCCGCGGCGGTCATCTCGGCGTCCTGCTTCACGAACAGGTTGGGAGACTCGGCAGCGCCCTTGAAGGGGATGACAAAGCCCATCTCGTTGGCCATGGCGGTGGTGCCTTCCTCGCTGGTGACGCACCAGTTGATGAAGTCCAGAGTGGCCTGGATGTCTTCCTCAGAAGCCGTGTTGTTCACGCACCAGTAGTTCTCGGTGCCGGTGCACAGGCCCTGGTTGGCCTCGTCGCCCACGCCGATGTAGATGGGGATCATGGCCAGATCGTCATCGGTGAACTTGCCTTCGCCGGTCAGGTTGGCGTACTCCCAGGAACCGTTCTGGAAGAACACAGCCTCGCCGGCCAGAAACTCGTTGCGGCTGTCGTCGCCGGTCTTGGCGGCCAGCTCGGAAGGATCGCAGGTGGAGTTGTTGATGTACAGATCCCAGATGTTCTTGTAGTTGTCCAGGTAGGTGCCCTTGATGGCGTCGGTGCTGGTGATGCCCTCATCCTGGTACTCGAAGTAGATGGGCAGGTTGGCCAGGTGGGTCTTGTAGCGCCAGTCGGAAGAGCCGTCCATGCCGGCGGAGGTGAAGGCGGAGAAGCCCAGCTCGTCCTTGCGGGCAGTGATGTCCTCGGCCACAGCCTTCAGGTCCTCAAAGCTCTGGATGTCCTCCACGGTGTAGCCCGCTTCGGCCAGCAGGGTCTTGTTCGCGATCAGGCCGTAGCTCTCGATCACGTAGCCGATGCCGTAGACGGTGTCGCCCTCTTTCAGGGCGTAGGCGTCGCTGGTCAGCTGGCTGTAGATGTCGCTGCCGGACAGGTCATAGCAGTAGTCCTTCCAGTTGGCCAGACCCACAGGGCCGTTCACCTGGAACAGGGTGGGGGCGTCGGATTTGCCCATCTCGGCCATCAGGGTGGTCTCGTAGTTGCCGGAGGCGGCGGTCACGACCTCCACGGGCACACCGGTCTGCTCGGTGTAGACCTTGGCCAGGTCCTGCCACTGCTGATCCTGCTCGGGCTTGAAGTTCAGGTAGTAAACTTTGCCGGAAGCGGTGGAAGCGCCGGAGGCGGGAGTGCTGCCGGAGGTGGCGGTGCTGCTGGGAGTGCTGCCGCAAGCGGCCAGGCTCAGAGCCATGGCGCCGGCCAGCACAAGTGCAAGTGCCTTTTTCATATGTGTTCTCCTTTTTCTTTTTCCCCCTTGCGGGGACGGTTTAAAACAAAAGCGGACCTTCCGCTCTGTTTACCAAAAAATCAGATGGCCCTCACCGAGCCGCCCGGGGCGGGCGCCGCCTGCAGGAGCACCGTGCGCGCCGGCTGGCGCTTTTCGATGCAGCGCAAAAGCAGCTTCACGCTCTGGCCCGCGATCTCGGCGGCGGGCTGGCGCATGGTGGCCAGCTGGGGGTTGTAGAACCGGGCCATGGGGATGCCGTCGAAGCCCAGCACCGAGATGTCGCCCGGCACCGTGAGGCCCGCGTCCAGAATGGCCCGCACCGCGCCGATGGCGGTCACGTCGCTCATGGCGAACACTGCGCTCACCCGGCCGCCCGTCTCCAGAAAGGCCTTCATGGCGGCGTAGCCGCCCGCCATGCTGAACTCCGCCTGCAAAAAGCGGGATGGGTCAAAGGGGATGCCGTGCTCCTCAAAGCTCTGGCGCGCGCCCTCCAGGCGCATCTTGCCGGGGCTGGAGCGCTCGGGGTCGGTGCCCAGCACCAGGATGTCCCGGTGGCCCCGCTCCACCAGATAGTCGATGGACGCTCTGCCGGCGGCCTTGTCGTCCACACCCACCATGGAGAGATTCTCGAACCGCAGTTCGTCACTCACGGTGGTGGCCAGCACACAGGGCAGGTCGATCTTGTCGAACCCCTTGCGGAAGTTGCGGCTGTCGCCTCCCAGGAAGATGATGCCCCGGGGCTTCAGCTCCCGGCACACCCGCTGGGCGGCGGCCACCTCGTCGGCCGTCTCGCCCACATACTCCACAACGCCCTCGTAGCCCGCTTCGCCCACCAGCCGCTGCAGCTCCACAAGCATGTCCGCAAAGAACAGGTTGGAGGTGCCGCGCACGATGAAGGCCACGCTTTTGGCCTGCTGGCGCTTGAGCTGCCGGGCGTTGGAGTTGGGCACAAAGCCCTTCGCCGCCACGATGGCGGCGATGCGGCGCTTGGCCTCTTCGCTCACGTCCGGGTGGTCGTTCAGCGCCCGGGAGACGGTGCTGATGGCGTAGCCGCTTTCCCGGGCAATGTCCTTGATGGTCAAACCGGCTCGCCCTCGCTTCCCCCGGCGTTATCACTGCAAAAAAACGTTGCCGGAAACGTTTCCAAGCAAGTTTATTATAGCTTCCCCGGCGGCGGTTTTCAAGGCGTTCAAGTCATTTTCATCAGTATGCAAGCGCCAAAGGAAAAATTCTTGTGCAAATTGACGCAGAAATGCCGCGGAGGCTGTCATTTTGCTGTAACCATTCCGAAAAAAATGCCCAAAGAAAGACAAAAATCTCCACACCCTGCCCGAAAAAACAAAAACAGCGGCCCGCCCGAAAATCCGGGCAGGCCGCCGCACATATGTAAAATAAGGATCGATGATGATAAGTAAAAGGGGTCAGCGGCGCCATTTGTCCCTGCGGCCGGTGAGCAGCAGCTGCACCAGCAGCGAAAGGAACACCAGCACCACCACCGCCACCCCGGCCAGGGTGATGAAGGGCATGAGCCGAAGGGTCTTGTCCTCGGGCAGCGAGTAGGAGGGGCGCTGGGGCGTTTCGGGCAGCAGGGATTCGTCGTAGGCGACGACGTATTTGGAGAAATGGCCGGTGGAGAAGGTCACCTCGTCGGTGGCCGCGTTGTAGAGGGTGTCGCAGGGGGTCACGCCGCCCTCTTCGTCCAGATACCAGACCACCACGCCGTTCGGGTTGAGGCCGAAGTCCAGGTCGTGGGGCAGGGTGACGCTGGCGCAGCCGCCGCTGAAATCGGAGATGGCCGCGCCCTCGCTTTCCAGGGTCAGTTCGGTCACCGCAAAGTCGCCGGCGGTCTCGGCCTGGGCCTCGTTCATGGAGCCGCCGTCCACCGGGCTCACCGCCAGCACCAGGTCTTCGCCGGCCTGCTGCGCGATGGAGCTGAGGGCGGCGGAATCAAAGGTGACGTCCGCCACCGGGCTGGCCACCGTGAGGCTGGCGCCCTCCTGGGCCGCCAGTTCGGCCAGCGGACCGGCGGGCATGCTCACCTCCAGGGCGCTGGCGCCCTCCGCCTCCAGTTCCAGGGTCACGGCGGGGCCTTCGCCCTCGGCGGCCCGGGCGATGGCCCGGCTCACCGCGCTGGCAAAAGCTTTCCGGTCCACCTGAGCCACGGCCTTGCCGTTCTCCACCTGGGTCTCCACCGAGGCGGTCACCGGGCCGGGAGTGGCGGTGGGCAAGGGCGCGCCGGTGGGCTGGGGCGTTGCTGCCGTTTCGGGCGCGGGCGCGGGGCTGGCCGAGGGGGCCGGGGCCGTGTCCGGCCGGGGCGTTGCCGTCGCCGAGGGGCTGGGCGTGGGAGAAGGCGCGGGGCTGGCGGAAGGCGCGGGGGTCGCAGAGGGAGTGGGCGTGGGGGCGGGGGCGAAGCCGTAGCTGTTTTCGCCGGTGCGCACCAGCCCGGCCTCTTCCGCGCCCGCAACGGTGATGAGCGTTCTGTCGCCGTCCAGCCGGATGACGTCCAGCCCGGCGGCGCTCTCGCCGGTCATGGTGACGGCGGCGTTTTGAGCAAAGGTGAGAGCGGTGCTTTTGCCGCCCGGGTCGAGGCCGATGCCGTACCAGGAGGCGGGGCCGGTCATCAGGGCCAGCCCGCCCTTCACCGTCACCGCGGAGGCGTTCACCGTCAGCGGCGCGCCGGCGGCGGCATCGGTGTGGTCCAGGGTCAGGTCCTGCAGCACCGCGCCGCTCACCTGGTAGAGATTCACTCCGTGGCGGTTGGCGGCGCCGGTCTTCACCACGCCGTTTTTCAGCGTCACATCGTCGGCGCTGATGTTGATGAGATGCGCGCCCGCCCGCTCGTCGTCAGAGGAGAAGCCGGCGGCGGCGCTGACCGTGCGGCCGTTCAGGTCCAGGGTCATGCCCTTCACGTTCAGGTCCAGCATCCGCTCCAGTTCCGCGTCCGCCAGCAGGGTGACGGTCTTGTCGGCGGCAGAGGGCAGGGCGGCCAGCGCCTCATCCAGGCTGTAATATTCCCGGCCATCCACCATGGCCGCCGGGGTCCGGGACTGCACGGTGTACATGCCGTCCCCGCCCTGCACCAGGATCAGGCCGGGGGCCAGAAATTCGCTCACATCGGCGGCGAAGCTGCCGCCCCGGATGACCAGACTGTCCCCTTCCAGGGGGGAGAAATGGGCGATGGTGCCAATGAAGCGGCCGTCCTCGATGGTCACGGTGGTGCAAACGGACGGGTCCTCCCCGCCGTAGGTGGACAGGGCGTAGCCGAAGCAGTCGATGACGGTGCCGTCCACCACCAGCGTGGTGTCGCCGCCGCTTTCGGCCCAGTAGGTGTCCACCAGGATGCCGTTGGCGCCACCGCTGATGAGGCCGCCCTTCATGGTGACGTCCGCGTTGCTGCCGATCTCGACGGAGAAGGCGGACCAGCCGCCCAGAGAGGCGTCGTTGTAAATGGTGGTGTTCTCAATCAGGCCGGTCACCGGTTCGTCGCCGGAGCCGATCTGAAATCCCTTCGTCAGCCAGCTGCCGGAAAAGCGGTCCGCGCGGCAGTCGATGACGGAATTGCGCACCTCAAAGGCGCCCGCCTTGAAGGTGAAGGCCTCCCGGGAGAAGTCCAGCACGGTCAGCCCGTCGGCCATCAGCACCGCGCCGGTGGAGCCGCTGTCGATGCGGACCACCGAGTCCACGCTGGCGGAGCTGAAATCCGTCAGGGTCATGTTTTTCAGGGTGACGGCGCCGTCCTTCACCTGGATGCCCGCCTCGCTGCCGGCGGGCAGGCCGGTGCCGTAAATGGCGTGGCCGCCGCCGTCGATGGTGATGGTTTTTTCAAGCACCAGAGGCTCATACAAAATCAAATCGTTTTGCAGCACGAGGGTGTCGCCCTCGGCGGCCTGCGCCGCGGCGCTGGCCAGGTCCGCAAAGCCCTGGCCGGTGGCGGCGCTGCGCACCGCCGCGTTCTCTTCCCGCTCGCAGGAGGGGGCGCGGGCGTCCGGCGCCTGTGCCGCGTCGTCCGCCGAGGCAGAGAGGGGCAGGACCGCCAGCGCCATGGCCAAAGCCAGCAAAAGCGACAGGGCTTTTTCTTTCATGTTGCGCGGTCCCTCCTTTCCGCCCGCGGGGGCTTTTTTTGCAGATAACTACCCTAGTATAATATCTAGTATATAAAGTAACACCGGATGGATTTCTTTGCAAGTAAAAGCCGGAAAAAGGGCGGTTTTTGGTAAAAATTGTATTTTCTTGCGCTGGCGTTCCGCCCGCTTTCTTGCGCAGGCATCAGTTCACTTTTTTGGCCACCACCACGAACCGCCCGTTTTCCACGTGGTCGGAGCAGGTGGAGAGGGTGAGCAGGGTGTCGCCGAACTCGGCGCTCACCCCGGTGTCGTACTCCGCCAGCGCCTTCACGTTCTCCACAAAATCGTTGAATTCCTCTTCGTTTTCCGCGTCGAAGAACTGGTAGTACTTGAAGCAGGTGTCGGTGGTGTAGTAGACCTGGGTGTAAAAGGCGGCCAGAAGCTGGTATTCCCCCACCTCATGCAGGGTGTCGAAGCGGATGAGGGAGTGCTCTCTGCCGTAGTCCTCGCCGGCATAAAGGTGCAGCTTGCCGAACATGGTGCCGTCGTGCATGTCGTGGCCGTAGATCATCTGGTTGGCGGTGACCTTTTCCACGCCGGGGTCGCACCGCTCGTCCAGGAACAGGGTGCCGCCGGTGGCGTAGGCGCCGTCAAAGCCCAGGCGCAGGTATTTTTCGTTGTCGCCGGGGGTGCGCACCACCGGGTAGTCGATGACGGTGCCCTCGATGGACAGCCAGCCGATCATGTCCGGGTCCTGCTCGTAGTAGGGGGCGTAGGCGTTCAGGATGCCTTCCTCGTTCAGCGCCCAGGGGTCGGCGGAGGCGGCGGAGGCGGCGGGGAAAGAGGCGGAGGAGGCGGGCAGGGAGGGCGGCTGGGGCTGGCCGCCGCCCAGGGCCTGGCGCAGCAGCAGGCCGCCAAACACAAGGAACAGCAGCAGCGCCGCGCCAAAGCACACGGCGGGCAGATGGCGCAAAAGGAAGGCTTTGGGCCTGGAGGGATCGAAACGCATAAAAAGGCTCCTTTTCAGGATGGTTTTGAAAAAAGCAAAAGGCGAGGGGCCGCCCGGCGGGCGGCCCCTCGCGGGTTTTTGCAAAGGGAATGGAGCATCAGCGGCGCTTGCGAAGCGCAACGCCCACACCAGCAAGGGCCAACGCGGCCAGAGGCAGGGCGACCAGGCTCACAGCCCCGGTTTTGGGGGTGGAGTCCAGCACCGGTGCGGGGGCCGGGGTGGCGGCAGGGGCGTCAGGCTTCGGGTCAGGCTTCGGGTCAGGCCTGGGCTCCTGGGCGCCGCACACCGTGCACACGCCGTTCTGGTAGGTGTGGGTGTGGGTGGCGTTGATGGTTGCTTTTCCCTCGAGCTGTGCCTGCAGCTTTTCTTCGGCGGCCGGCACATCGCCGTTGGGGGCATTCCACTCGGAAACTCCGTAAAGTTTGGTGCCGGGCGCCAGGTAGTTGTTGTCGAGGGTGATCGTGGCATTCTCGCCGATCTTCACGCCGTTGTAGAAGCACACGCCCATGTAACCGTCAACGTTATTGTCCACAAAGGAGACATCGCCCCGGATGTTGCTCACCAGCTGCAAAGCGACGGCTTTGCTTGGATATTGCGAATCGCTCAGGCGGAAGGTGTTTTTGTCCACCTGGATGTCGGTCGCAACGGCATCGTCGCCCCGGGTCTCGATGTGCACGCCGCGATAGCCGATGACGGTGTTGCCCACAAAGTCAAAATCCAGGGGCTTGTCCACCTTGTACCACACAGGGTAGGCGTTTTGCGAATAAAAGTTGCCTGCTGTGCCCTTGAATTCAAACAGGTTCCCCTCGTAGCGGATGGCCGCCGCCTTGGGATAGCCGGACTGGCCGCCGTTGAAGGTGCAGCCCTTCACCAGTACTCTGCCGCCCTCGGAATCAAAGAGCAGGTCGTTGGGGAAGACCAGGCCGGTCACCGTGAGGCCCTTAGCGTTCGCGGGCAGCTTGACGCGGATCACCGGGCAGCGGTCAGCGCCGTTATCGCTGTTATCGCCGTCGATGTCGTTGCCGTTCACGCCGCTGATAAGCTTTTCGGCGCCGGTCTTTCCCTGCAGGGTGAGGGAGGTCAGCCCCGTGCCGGACAGATCATAGGTGCTGTCTGTTACCTGAATGTCCTTCAGCACCGTCACCGTCACATCGCCGGTCATCGCCTTGGCGGCTTCCATCGCCTCTTCCAGCGTTCCGTAGCCCGTCCCGTTGATCTGCACCACCGGATCCCGTTTCACAACAAAGTGGCTGTTGGGGTCTGCCTGCACTACATCGGTGTCAAGCACCGTTGTGGTCTTTCCTTTGTCCTGTCCGGCCACAGTGCCGGCGTCGTTGTAATAACCCGCCTGCTGCACCATCACCTGCGCTGCCGTGCCGGTCATGGCCAAAGTCACGGTGCCCTGCTGCAGGTCGGCATCATGCCGCCCGTCTCCCAGCAGGATGTCCCCGTTGCCGCAGTTGGTCTTGCCGTCGCTGTAATTGAAGGTGGTGCCGTTCACAGTCAGGTGAGTGGTGGCGCCTTCCCTGGCCACGATGCGCACCGGCGCGCCGTAGGTCTTTGTATTCTGCGCCGCAGACACATCAGGCAGCGCGCAGTCGTTGAAGATGCAGCCTTCCAGCAGGATGTTCTGCACGCCGTTAGACTTGTGGTTGATGTTCAGGCCCACCGCGATGTTAGTAAAGGTGGTGTTGCGGATGGCGATCTCGCCGGGGGCGTTGGTGTAGACAGCGGTGTTCACATTGCTGCCGCCCGCCGCATCGAAGGAACAGCCCTCCAGCGTGATGTTCAGCTTGCCGTCCGGATTGCTGTTGTTGGTAAAGTACACCCGCTGCATATTTTTGCAGTCGATGAAGTTCAGGTTCACAGTGTGGCCAGTGTGCCGCTCGCCCCAGGCCGCAATGCCTTCCAGGTCGTACACCGTCACGGTGATGTCCTTCTCCAGGAAGTCGCCGCCTTCGCTCTGCTGCCCGGTAGCGCGGTCATATTTAGAGGTGTCGATCTCCATGTCCTTCTCGCCGCCGCTGACCTTTGCGCCGTTGCCGTAGATCACGAGGTCGTCGGCCACATGGCCATGGGTCATCGGGCCCACGTCCGCGCCCGGCTTGCAGATCACCTCGGCGGGGCCCTGGGGGTTGCTCTTATACACCTCGGTCAGGGCCTCTGCCAGGGTAGGATAATAGCTGCCGGCATAATAGACCGTGTTGTTTTCTCCAAAATCCAGACCGTCTGTCGCCGGGCCCTCTGCGAACGCCGCCATGGGCAGCGCGCAGAGCGCCAGCGCCGCACACAGCGCCAGCGTCAAAAGTTTCCGTTTCATAAGTTCCTCCTGATCTTGCAGTATTTGCGCAATATTAACACACAATAATCTTGTGTGTTAACCAAAATTATACACAGCAATACTGCGTTTTTCAAGCATAAAAACAAAATAATGTTATGTTTTTTAAAGAAACGAACACAAAAACAGTGTGCGCGGCATGCCGCGGGGGAGAGAAGGGAGAGACGAAACCATGCGCGGAGATCGTTTGGCAGAGCTGCGAAAGGACGCCGGGCTGACCCAACGCCAGTTCGCGCAGCAGCTGCACGTTTCGCTGAACACCGTGTCCGGCTGGGAGCGGGGGCTTGCCGACCCGGACGACGAGACAAAAATTTTGTTTGCAAGGCGGTTTGAAGTATCGATGGATTATCTGATGGGCCTTACGGACAGGCAGAAGCCGCAGGAGCGCCAGGGCGCGGCCTTTTTATACATAAAAGACCTGCCGCCCGCCGCCGCGCGGGAGCTGGAAGAGTTTTTGCAGCAGCTGAAAAAGAAATACCGTCTGTAAAAGGCGGCGCGCGGCCTGTACAGGGGCGCGCGGGGGAGTATAATGAAAAAAAGCCCGGCTGACGGGCCGGGCGCAAAAGGAAGAGGGAAATATCATGAAAAAGGCAATTCTTGGTGTTTGCGCAGTGACGCTGGCCCTTGCGCTGGCCGCCTGCGGCGGCGCGCCGGCCTCCGGGTCCGCGCCTGCCTCCCAGCCCGCTTCGGCTTCGCAGCCTGCCTCGGAGCCGGCTTCCCAGCCCGGCTCGGAACCCGCCTCGGAGCCCGCCTCCGAGCCCGCAGAGGCGGACTACACCGCTTATACCCTGCAGTTCGACGTGCCCGAGGAGTTTGCCCAGCTGGAGGAACCCCCCGAGGGCGTGAGCGCCATGTTCCAGGCGGCGGACGGCTCCAGCATCAACCTGGTGATCTATGAGAACGACGGCTCCCTGGCCAGCGACGTGAAGCAGGAGGACCTTGTTTCCCTGCTGGAGGAGAGCATGCAGCAGATGGGCTTGGAGGTCGAAGTGCTGAACCCGGTGTTTGAGACCGGCAAGCTGGGGGATGTGTGCCCCTACTACCGCATCGACTACACCGTGGTGCTGAACGACGTGGTCATGGGCCAGACGATGATGGGCATCAACGCCGACCGGGCCTACACCTTCACCGACATGACCGGCGACTGGGGCCAGTTCTTTGTGGACGCCATCGCCTCCATCACTCCCGTGGCGCAGTAAAAAAACAAAACAAAAGAGCGGCCCTGCAAAATGCAGGGCCGCTCTTGTTTTTGCTCAGAAGCCGCCGGCGGTGCGGGGGTAGGGGATGACGTCCCGGATGTTGGGGATGCCGGTGAGGTACATGATGAGCCGCTCGAACCCCAGGCCGTAGCCCGCGTGCTGCACGCTGCCGAAGCGCCGCAGGTCCAGATACTGCTGATAGTCCTCCATGTGCATGCCCAGCTGCTCCATCTTGGCCAGCAGCAGGTCCAGCCGCTCCTCACGCTGGCTGCCGCCCACCAGCTCGCCCACGCCGGGCACCAGCATGTCGGCGGCGGCCACGGTGCGGCCGTCGTCGTTGGCCCGCATGTAGAAGCTCTTGATGGCGGCGGGGTAGTCGGTCACGAACACCGGCTTGCCGTACACCTTCTCGGTGAGGAACCGCTCGTGCTCGGTCTGCAGGTCGGTGCCCCACTCCACCTTGTACTGGAACTGGTCGTTGTGCTTTTCCAGGATCTCCACCGCCTCGGTGTAGCTCACCCGGGCGAAGTCGGCCTTCACCAGGGCGTTCAGCCGCTCCAAGAGGCCCTTGTCGAAGAACTGATTGAAGAAGGCCAGCTCGTCGGGGCACTTTTCCAGCACATAGCCGATGACGTACTTCACCATCGCCTCGGCGTTGTCCATGTAGTCGCCAAGGTCCGCGAAGGCCATCTCCGGCTCGATCATCCAGAACTCCGCCGCGTGGCGCGGGGTGTTGGAGTTCTCTGCCCGGAAGGTGGGGCCGAAGGTGTAGATGTTGCCGAAGGCCATGGCCATGGCCTCGCCCTCCAGCTGGCCCGAGACCGTCAGGTTGGTGGGCCGGCCGAAGAAGTCCTTGGAGCTGTCCACCTTGCCGTCCTCGGTGCGGGGCAGGTCGTTCAGGTCCAGGGTGGTCACCCGGAACATCTCGCCCGCGCCCTCGCAGTCAGAGCCGGTGATGAGGGGGGTGTGCACGTAGACGAAGCCCTGCTCCTGGAAGAAGCGGTGGATGGCCCAGGCCGCGGTGCTGCGCACCCGGAAGGCCGCCGCGAAGGTGTTGGTGCGGGGGCGCAGATGGGGCATGGTGCGCAGGAATTCCACGGTGTGGCGCTTTTTCTGCAGCGGATACTCCGGCGGGCAGCTGCCCAGCAGCTCCACGCTGTCGGCGTTCACTTCCAGGGGCTGCTTCGCGCCGGGGGTCAGCACCACGCGGCCCACCACCCGCATGCTGGTGCCCACGCCGGCCTTGGCCACGTCCTTGTAGTTGGCCAGCTTGGCGGCCTCGAACACCACCTGCAGGTTTTTGAAGCAGGATCCGTCGCTCAGCTCGATGAAGCCGATGTTTTTGGAGTCCCGCACGGTCTTTGCCCAGCCGCAAACGGTCACCACGGTGCCGTCGGCAGGGGGGCAGGAAAGCAGGTTCTTGATGATGATGCGTTCCATTGTTCCCTCTCCTTTTTATTAAGGTGTGTTCCCGTTTGCTTTGCGGTGAAACGGTAAAAAAAAGACCGGCAGCCTGGTTCGTCCCTTTCATTAGGACGAATCGCTGCCGGATCCGCGGTGCCACCTAACTTGCCGTTTTCACGGCCCCTTTTCCGCTCAAAATTAAGCGTCGCGGCTTAACGCGCCGCCCACGTCGCGCCCTACTGCCGTTTTCAAAACGGGTTGGGACGTGCAGCTCCAAAGTGTTCCTTCCGCCGGGCGCCGGGCGGGGCTCGCACCGTCCCCCGCTCGCTGGGCCGCCGTTTGCCGGCGTACTGCTCTTTTTCACAGCTTTTGTGGAATCAGTGTACCCCTTTCGCTGCTTCCTGTCAAGGCCCGCCGCATTTTTTCGCCGCTGCGGCGGTATGCTATCAGCAGGGAAGGGGGCGGCGGCATGAAAAAGGGGTTGGCGGCAGGCGTTCTGGCCCTGGGTCTGGCGGCAGCGGCGGCGGTGTGGGTGGGCCGCGCGCCCCGCTTCGCCCACGCTGTGCCCGATTATCCCATGGTGGACCTGACGGGGGTGGTGGCGCGGGCCGAGGCGGGAAAGGCCGACTACCGGCTGCTCTTCGCCCAGACGGGCCTCGGGGTTCCGGCGGTGGACGCGCTGCTGGAAGAGGGCCGGGGTCAGGAATTGCTTGACTTTCAGGCCCGGTACTTCGCCCCCTGCGCCTGGAAAACGGTGAAGGGGGCGGCGGTGGTGCGGCTGGAGGTCACCGAAAAAGACTTTGAATTCGCCCCGCTGGAAAAGGGGGACATCCTGCTCACCCCCTCCAGCCGGTGCGGCGGCTGGCGCAACGGCCACGCGGCGCTGGTGGTGGACGCGCAGGAGGGCCTGGTGCTGGAGGCCTACAGCCTGGGCTGCCCCAGCCAGCTGAGCAGCCTTTCCACCTGGCAGGACAAGGCCGCCGTGGCAGTGCTGCGCCTCAAAGGGGTGAGCGAAGAACGCCGGGCCCGGATGGCCGACTGGGCGCGGGAAAATCTGGTGGGCCTGCCCTACGGGCTTTTTTCCGGCCTTGCGTGGCTGGGGGAGAGCACCGGCCCGCCCGCCACCCAGTGCGCCCATCTGGTGTGGTGCGCCTGCGCCGCCTTCGGGTATGACATCGACGGGTGCGGTGGCTGGCCGGTCACCCCCCGGGACATCTCCCTCTCGCCCCTTCTGGAAACGGTGCAGATCTGGGGCCTGCCCCAGGGGCAGCGCTGGCCGTCGTGAGGGCTCACCGCCCCGCGGCGGCCTTTTTGCGCGCTTTGCGCAGCACCGGCAGATAGCACAGGCCGATGAGCGCCGCCGCCAGCAGGCAGATGACGGCGAGATAGGCCAGCCACTGGCCCACGCTGTTCAGCGGGATGGGCAGGGGCGGGGTGTAGGTGAAAAAGAAGTTGGTGGCGTATTCCACGCTGATGAGCTCGCCGTCCACATAGGTGGCGGCGGCGAACATGGAGTTGAGATAGAGCGAGGCCATGGCCATCGCCCCCAGGATGCCCAGCGTGGAGAAATAGTGCTTCGGGCGCAGCTCCACCTCGCCGCAAAGGGGGATGTAGGCCCCCAGCACCACCAGCATGGAGTGGTAGAGGAAGAACTGATAGGCCAGGGGATGGGTGAAGGCCTGGCTCACCTCGATGGTGGAGGAAAAGATGGAGGGCATGGCCAGCGCCAGCGCCGCGCCGATGAGGGCGGTGGGGTACATGAAGGCCAGCACCGTGGTGCGCGCTTTGCCCGGCCGGGCGAAGCGCACAAAGAAGATGAGCAGGATCTGGATGCTGCAAAGGTGGAAGGGCAGATGCTGCATCTCCATGTAGGGCAGCAGCATGGAGCCGTCGGCGGAGGGGACCATTTTGATGACGCTCAGGTCCTTCACCAGCTCCGAGGCGACGCACAGCACGCAGCAGACGCTGAGCACGTTTTTGAGCGGCGGGCGGCGCTTTTTGAGAAAGATGAGCGCCCCGGCGATGAGGGCGGCGCAGACGGCCAGCCAGACAAAGTGATAGACGGTGAACATGAGGCCTCGCTCCTTTTTTCCCGGCACGGTGCCGGTGGATACAGCCTGATTGTACTATATTCCCGTCCGGGCCTCAATCGTGCAAGGGTGAAATTTGGATAAAATCAAAGAAAAGCCGCCGCGCATTGCGCACGGCGGCCGGACACGCTATACTTAAAAAGAATGGCCGGCTGTTTTGCATCCGCCCCGGCGGAGCGGAACGCCGGCGGGCAGCGCCCTCCGGGCGCGCACGCAACAAGGAGTGGATGAACGTGAAAAAGAAACTGTTTCTGCGCCTGGCCTCTCTGGCCCTGGCGCTGACCCTGGCCCTGGGCTGTGCCGGCTGTGCCGCCGCGCCCGCGTCCGGCAGCGGTTCCGCCTCTGCCTCCGCGCCGGCCTCCCAGCCCGCCAGCGAGCCCGCCGGCGAGGCCGAGGGCCTGACCCTCACCGATCAGGCGGGCCGCACCGTGGAGCTGGCCGCCCCCGCCGAAACGGTGGTCAGCGGCTACTACATCAGCACCTACGCGGTGCTGGCCCTGGGCAAGGCGGACGCCATCGTGGGCCTGGAAAAGAAGGCCGAGACCCGTTCCCTCTATCAGATGGCCGCCCCCGAGCTCATCGAAAAGCCCGGCGTGGGCACCATGAAGGAGATGGACGTGGAGGCGGTGGCCGCCCTGGAGCCGGATCTGGTCATCCTGCCCGCCGCCCTCACCGACTACGCCGACACCCTGGCGAGCTTGAGCATCCCCGCCCTGGTGGTGGCCCCCGAGAGCCACGAGGCGCTGGTGGAGATGATCGAGCTGCTGGGCAAGGCCCTGGGCGCGGAGGACGCCGCCGCGGCCCTCACCGGCTACTACGACGAGCAGCTGGAGCGCATGGCCTCCCTCACCGAAGGGGCGGACAAGCCCACCGTCTACATGGCCTCCAATTCCAGCTACATGAGCTGCGCCCCCGCCGGCATGTACCAGAACTATCTGGTGGAGACCGCCGGCGGTGTGAACGCCGCCGCCTCCCTGGAGGGGGACTACTGGACCGAGGTGTCCTATGAGGACATCCTGGCCATGACCCCCGAAGTCATCGTGGTGCCCTCCGGCGCGGAGTACACCGCCGCCGACGTGCTGGCGGACAGCCAGCTGGCAGGCGTGCCCGCCGTGGAGAACGGCGCGGTCTACCAGATGCCCGGGGGTCTCGAGGAGTGGGATTCGCCCATCCCCTCCGGCATCCTGGGCTGCCTGTGGCTGACCAGCGTGCTGCACCCGGAAGAGTATCCCTTTGAGACCTTCACCGCCGACGCGGCGGACTTCTACCAGACCTTCTACGGCTTTGCCGTGGACGAGAGCCTCATCACCAAGTAGATTTCCCGGAAAATAGACTGAAAGGGGAGAGCGCCATGAACAGCACCCGCACCCGTGCCGCCCTGGCCGGATGCTTTCTGGCGGTGGCCGCGCTGGCCGCCGCGGGGCTGCTCATTGGCAGCTTTCCCCTTTCTTTTTCTGAAATTCTTCGGGACCCCGGCGGCCTTTCCGCCCGGGTGTTCTGGCAGCTGCGCCTGCCCCGCACCCTCATGGGCCTGACCGGGGGCTGGGCCCTGGGCATGGCGGGCGGCGTGTATCAAACGGTGTTCGCGAACCCCCTGGCCTCCCCGGACCTCACCGGCGTGTCCAGCGGGGCGAGCCTCGGCGCGGCGGCGGCCATCGTGCTGGGCGCGGGCGGGCGGCTCTCGGTGACGCTGTTCTCCTTCGCCTTCGGCATGGCCGCCCTGGCGGCGGTGCTGGGGCTGGTGAGCGCGGCGCGCCTCGCCCGCACCGGCAGCTACCTGCTGGCGGGGGTCATCGTGTCCTCCCTGGCCGAGGCGGGGCTGATGGTGCTCAAGACCCTGGCGGACCCGGAGGACCAGCTGGGGGCCATCGAAAGCTGGACCATGGGCAGCCTTTCCGCCATCACGGCCCAAAAGATCGCCCTGCCCGCCCTGCTGGCGGCGGGGTGCGCCGCCCTGCTGTGGCTGGTGCGAAAGCCCATTTTGATGCTCAGCCTGGGGGAGAGCACCGCCCGCGGCCTCGGCCTTGACCCGGCCCTCTGGCGGGCTTTGGTGCTCAGCCTTACCACCCTGATGGTGGCGGCGGTGGTGTCGGTGTGCGGCGCGGTGGCCTTTGTGGGCCTCATCGCCCCCCACATCGCCTTCTTCCTGGGCGGGCGGAGAGGCGGGCCTTACCTTGCCCTCTGCGGCCTGTGCGGCGCGGCGGTGCTGCTGGCGGCGGACCTGCCCGCGCGTCTGCTCAACCTGCCCCTCAGCATCTTCACGGTGGCGGCGGCGGTGCCGGTGCTGCTGGTGCTGCTGGTGCGCCAGGGAAGGGGAGGTGAGGATGACGCTTGAAGTGAAGGACCTCTGTGCCGGCTACCAAACGCCGGTGGTGCGAAACGTCTCCTTTGAGATCAAGGAGGGCCAGCTGGCGGCCATCCTCGGCCCCAACGGCGCGGGCAAATCCACCCTGCTGAACGCCATGGCCGGCGGGGTGCGCAAAACTTCCGGCCAGGTGCTGGTGAAGGGGCAGGACTGCCTGCCTCTTGCGGCAAAGCAGCGGGCGAGGCGGCTGGCATTGGTGCGCCAGCAAATTCCCCTCCTGCCCGGCGTGCGGGTGGCGGAGGCGCTGGAGATGGGCCGCTACGCCTGGGGCGGGCCGCTGCGGGCCGACCCGGGGGCGAAGGCGGCGGTGGCCGAGGCGGCCCGGGCCTTCGGGCTGGAAGAACTTTTGAATGCCGACTGCGCCGCCCTCAGCCAGGGCCAGCGGCAGCTGGTGCATCTGGCCCGGGCCATGGTGCAGAGCGCCCCGGTGCTGCTGCTGGACGAGCCGGGCAGCGCGCTGGATTTTTCCAACACCCACCGGCTGTTCCGCCTGCTGGGCGAACAGCTGGCCCGGGGCGGGCGGTGCGCCGCGGCGGTGCTCCACGACCCGGCGCTGGCCCTGCGCTATTGCAGCCCGGTGCTGCTTTTGAAGGAGGGCCGCATCGTGGAGCGCCTCGAGCCAAGGGCCTGCACCGCCCCGCAGATGGAGCGGGCGCTGGGCCTTCTCTACCCCGGTATCCGGGTCAAAGAGGACAAGGAGACGGGGCATTTGCTCTGCACAATTGAATAAAAGGGAGATTTTTGCCGCCCGTTCACGGAAAATGTGGTTTTTTTGTGAACGGGCGGTATAATTGTTTTGTTTGCTTTGAAAACAGCGAGGAGGAGCACGATGGAAAAGACAAAACAGTACGTCACCCCCTATGATTTTGAAGGCCGGCTGCCCCTGGCCCAGGCCATCCCCCTGGGCCTGCAGCATGTGCTGGCCATGTTCGTGGGCAACCTGACCCCCATCCTCATCATCACCAATCTCTGCGCCGCCCTGGGCGGCGGGGCGGACTTCGCCGCCATCCAGGTGAGCCTGCTGCAGAACGCCATGCTGGTGGCGGGCATCGTCACCCTGGTGCAGCTGTACGCCGTGGGCCCGGTGGGCGGCAAGGTGCCCATCATCATGGGCACCAGCTCCGGCTTCATCGGCGTGTTCCAGAGCGTGGTCAACGTGATGGGCGGCGGCGTGGCCGCCTACGCGGCCATCATGGGCGCGTCCATCCTGGGCGGTCTGTTCGAGACGGTGCTGGGCGCGTTCCTCAAGCCCCTGCGCCGCTTCTTCCCCGCGGTGGTCACCGGCACGGTGGTGCTGTCCATCGGCCTGTCCCTCATCAGCGTGGGCGTGGGCTCCTTCGGCGGCGGCACCTCCGCCGCGGACTACGGCTCGCTGGAAAACCTGCTCATCGGCCTTGCGGTCATGGTCATCGTGCTGGCCCTCAAGCACGGGGCCAAGGGCATGGCCAGCTCTTCCTGCATCCTCATCGGCATCATCTGCGGCTACGTCATCTGCGGGGTGCTGGGCCTGGTGCTACCCACCACCGGCGTGACCGCCGAGGGCGTGGAGTACACCAAGGCCTGGGTGCTCAACTGGGATAAAGTGCTCCAGGCCGACTGGTTCGCCGTGCCCCAGCTGATGCCGGTGAAGCCGGTGTTCGACCTGCGGGCTATCCTGCCGGTGATGGTGATGTTCATCGTCACCGCCGTGGAGACGGTGGGCGACATTTCCGGCGTGACCGAGGGCGGCATGGGCCGGGAGGCCACCGACACGGAGCTTTCCGGCGGCGTGATCTGCGACGGCCTGGGCTCCTCCTTCGCGGCGCTCTTCGGCGTGCTGCCCAACACCTCCTTCAGCCAGAACGTGGGCCTTGTCACCATGACCCGCATCGTCAACCGCATGGCCCTGGCCTGCGGCGCGGTGTTTCTGGTGCTCTGCGGCCTGCTGCCCAAGCTGGCGGCGCTGGTGTCCATCATGCCCCAGAGCGTGCTGGGCGGCGCGGCGGTCATCATGTTCTCCTCCATCGTGATGAGCGGCATCCAGCTCATCACCAGCAAGCCCCTCACCCCCCGCAGCATGTCCATCGTGGCGGTGGCTCTGGGCCTGGGCTACGGCCTCGGCGCCAACAGCGCCGTGCTGGTGGGCCTGCCCCAGTGGGTGCAGCTGGTGTTCGGCGGCTCCGGCATCGTACCCGCCGCCTTCGTGGCCATCGTGATGAACCTGCTGCTGCCCAGGGAAAAAGAGGCGTAAAAATGTTTTTTTACAGCCCTCGGCCAAAAGCCGGGGGCTTTTTTGCGACCGGAGGTTGTGCTACAATGAAACTGAAAAATCGTCACAGGGAGGAAACGCTGTGCTGACCATCAAAAACTACGCCCGGCCCGCCACCGTGGAGGAGGCCCTGGGCCTGCTTCGGGCGAAAAAGAGCAACACGGCCCTGGGGGGCATGCTCTGGCTGAAACTGCAGGATAAAAATGTGGACACCGTCGTGGACCTCTCCGGTCTGGGCCTTGACGCCATCGAGGAGACGGAGGAGGGCTGGCGCATCGGGGCCATGGTGACCCTGCGGCAGCTGGAGACCCACGAAGGCTTCGCCGCCTTCACCGGCGGGGCCATGGCCGAGAGCGTCAAACACATCGTGGGCGTGCAGTTCCGGAACCTTGCCACCATCGGCGGCAGCGTCTTCGGGCGGTTCGGCTTCTCCGACCCGCTCACTCTGCTGCTGGCGCTGGACGCTCGCGTTGAACTGGCCGAAGCCGGTCGGATGAGCCTGAAAGACTTTGCCGCCTCCGGCATCCGCAAGGACATTCTGACCCATATCTTCATCCCCGGCGGCAAGCTGGAGGCGGCGTACCTCTCCCAGCGCAATTCCGCCACCGATTTCCCCGTCCTCACCTGCGCGGTGGTGCGCCGGGAGGGCAAGGTGGCCTGCGCCGTGGGGGCCCGCCCCGCCCGGGCGGCCCGCTTTGACGACGAGGCAGGGCTGCTGGCGGGCGACGTGAATGAGGAAAGCGCCGCCGCCTTTGCCGAGGACGTTGCCCGGCGGGCAGTGTTCGGCTCCAACACCCGGGGCTCGGCGGAGTACCGCAGAGAAGTCTGCCGGGCGCTGGTGCGCCGCGCCGCGTTGAAACTGGAGGAGAAGTGAGCCATGGAGATAAATTTTGTTTTGAACGGCCGGCCGGTCACCGCCGCCGTGCGGCCCGACACCCTGCTCATTGACCTTGTGCGGGAAAAAGGGTGCCTCAGCGTCAAGCGGGGCTGTGAGACTTCCAATTGCGGCCTGTGCACCGTTCTTTTGGACGGCGCGCCGGTGCTCTCCTGCTCGGTGCTGGCGGCGCGGGCCGACGGCCATCGGGTGGACACCCTGGAAGGCCTGCAGGAGGAGGCCCGCCCCTTCGCCGAGTTCATCGCCGACCAGGGCGCGGAGCAGTGCGGTTTCTGCAACCCGGGCTTCGTGATGAACACCATCGCCCTGCTGCGGGAGAACCCCGACCCCACCGACGACGACATCCGGGCCTTCCTGGCGGGCAACCTCTGCCGCTGTTCCGGCTACGAGGGGCAGCTGCGGGGCATCCGAGCCTTTTTGAACAGCCGAAAGGGAGGTGAGGGCCGTGAGTGAAGCCGAACGCCGCGCCGTGGGCGCGCCCGTGCGCAAAAAGGACGCCATGGCCCTCCTGCTGGGTAAGCCCGTCTACACCGAGGACGTGACCCCGGCGGACTGCCTTGTGGTCAAGGCGCTGCGCAGCCCCCACGCCAACGCCCTCATCGAGTCCATCGAACCCGCCGCTGCCCTGCGCACGCCGGGGGTGGTGGCCGTCTACACCTGGGAGGACGTGCCCCAAAAGCGCTTCACTATGGCCGGCCAGACCTGGCCCGAGCCCTCCCCCTATGACCGGCTCATTCTGGATAAACACGTCCGCTTTGTGGGCGACGCGGTGGCCATCGTGGCCGCCGAGACCGAGGAGGCCGCCCGGCAGGCCCTGAAGCGCATCAAGGTGAAGTATCAGGTGCTGCCCGCGGTGCTGGACGTTCACGAAGCGCTGGACGGCCCGGTGCTGGTGCACCCGGAGGAAAGCTGGAAGGCCCTCTGCCCCGTGGGGGCGGACAACCGCCGTAACCTTTGCGCTTCGGGCGCGGACGCCGACGGTGACGTGGAGCAGGTGCTGGCGGACTGCGACGTGGTGGTGGAGCATACTTATAACACCCAGGCCTGCAACCAGGCCATGATGGAGACCTTCCGCACCTACACCGAGCTGGACGCCTACGGGCGGCTGCATGTGGTGTCCTCCACCCAGATCGTGTTCCATGTGCGGCGCATCCTGGCCAACGCCCTGGACATCCCCAAATCCAAAATTCACGTGGAAAAGCCCCGCATCGGCGGCGGCTTCGGCGCAAAGCAGACGGTGGTGGCGGAAGTGTACCCCGCCTTCGTCACCTGGAAGACCGGCCGCGCCGCCCGGATGATCTATTCCAGGGAGGAGAGCCTCATCGCCTCCAGCCCCCGCCACCCCATGGAGGTGAAGGTGCGCCTGGGCGCGACCAAAGAGGGCGTCATCCGCGCCCTGGACGTTTACCCCCTGTCCGACACCGGGGCCTACGGCGAGCACGGCCCCACCACCGTGGGCCTCTCCGGCCACAAGTCCATCCCCCTCTACACCGGCAATCTGGAGGCATTCCGCTTCGCCTGGGACGTGGTCTACACCAACCACCAGTCCTCCGGGGCCTACCGGGGCTACGGCGCGACGCAAGGCATCTTCGCCGTGGAGAGCGCGGTGAATGAGCTGGCCGAGCGGCTGGGGCTGGACCCGGTGGAGCTGCGGATGAAGAACATCGTGCGGGAGGGCCAGACCATGCCCGCCTACTATAACGAGCCGGCCTCCGCCTGCGCCCTGGACCGGTGCCTCGCCAAATGCGCCGAGCGGTTCGGCTGGGCGGAAAAGTACCCCGTGCGGGACATGGGGGACGGCAGGGTGCGCGCCGCCGGCGTGGCCATCGCCATGCAGGGCTCCGGCATCTCCGGGGTGGACGTGGGCAGCGCCACCATCAAGCTGGGGGACGAGGGCTGCTATAACCTCACCATCGGCGCGGCGGACATGGGCACCGGCTGCGACACCATCCTGGCGCAAATTGCCGCCGACTGCCTGGACTGCGACGTGGATAACATCTCCGTCTTCGGCGCGGACACCGACGCCTCCCCCTACGACTCCGGCTCCTACGCCTCCTCCACCACCTACGTCACCGGCAAGGCGGTGGAAAAGGCCTGCGCCCAGCTCAAAAGACGCATCTGCGCCCTGGCGGCCCAGATGCTGGACTGCGCCCCCGAAGCGGTGGAGTTCGCCGGCCGCTCGGTGCGCCGGCTGGACGGCAAGGGCGAGGTGAGCCTCACCGACGTGGCGGGCCGTGCCATGTGCGGCAGCGGCCCCACCCTGCAGGTCACCTGCTCCCACTCTTCGCCCACCTCGCCGCCCCCCTTCATGGCGGGCATGGCCGAGGTGGAGGTGGACACCAAGACCGGCGGCGTGAAGGTGCTGGACTACACCGCCGTGGTGGACTGCGGCACCCCCATCAACCCGAACCTCGCCCGGGTGCAGACCGAGGGCGGCCTTGTGCAGGGCATCGGCATGGCCCTGTTCGAGAGCATCACCTACAACGAGACCGGCCATCTGGCGGAAAACTCGCTGATGCAGTACAAGATCCCCACCCGGCTGGACATGGGCAAACTGGACGTGACCTTCGAGGCCAGCTACGAGCCCAGCGGCCCCTTCGGCGCAAAGTCCATCGGCGAGATCGTCATCAACACCCCCTCGCCGGCCATCGCCCATGCCGTCTACCGGGCCACCGGCGTGTGGCACCGCAGTCTGCCCATCACCCCGGAAAAGGTGCTGCTGGGCATGAAGAAAAATGGCTGAACATCTGATTTTGCTGGCGGCGGGCAGCGCCCGCCGCTTCGGCTCCAACAAGCTGCTGCGCCCGGTGGAGGGCAAACCCCTCTACGCCCACGGCCTTGCCGCCCTGCTGGCGGCGGCAAAGATGCGCCCGGCTGCCGACGTGACGGTGGTCAGCCGCACGCCGGAAATTCTGGCGGCGGCCCGGGCCGCCGGGGCAAAGGCGGTGGAGAGCCCGCTCAGTGAGCAGGGCCTTTCCTTCACCATCAAGGCGGCGCTGGACGCGTTGGAGCCGCTGGCCGAGGGCGATTATCTGCTCTTCGCGGTGGCGGACCAGCCGTACCTCACCGCCGCCAGTGTGGCGGCCCTGCTGGAAAAGGCCGCGCCGCCCACCCGCGGGGCCACCCTCTGCTTTGGCGAAAAGGTGGGCAGCCCCACTCTCTTTTCCGCGTCGCTGGCCAAAGACCTGCGGGCGCTGGAGGGCGACCGGGGCGGGCGGTCCGTTCTGCGCGCCCTGGGCGGCGAGTGCCTGCGGGTGCAGGCAAAAAGCGCGCGGGAGCTGGAGGACATCGACCTGCCCGGGCAGCTGAGCGCCGTTTGCAAATAAAGACAAAATATCCCCCCGGCCTGCAGTTGCAGACCGGGGGGATATTCTTGGAGGAGTGAACTTACTCGCCGAAAACTTTTTTGTAGTCCGCCTTAAACTTCTCGATGCCTGCGTCGGTGAGCGGATGCTTGGTCATCTGCTGGATGACCTTGTAGGGCATGGTGGTGATGTCCGCCCCCGCCAGGGCGCAGTCGGTCACGTGGATGGGGTTGCGCACGCTGGCCGCAATAATTTCACAGTGCAGGTCCGGGTAGTTGTTCAAGATGGCGCTGATGGCCTGGATGAGGTCGATGCCCGGCTGGCTGATGTCGTCCAGCCGGCCCAGGAAGGGCGACACATAGGCTGCGCCCGCCCGCGCCGCCAGCAGCGCCTGGTTGGCGGAGAAGATGAGCGTGCAGTTGGTGGGAATGCCCTCCGCGCTCAGCACCTTGATGGCCTTGAGGCCCTCGGCGGTCATGGGGATTTTCACGACCATGTGCTTCGGGTCCAGGGCGTAGATGGCGCGCCCTTCCTCGATCATGTCCGCCGCGTCGGTGGTGGTGGCCTTCACCTCGCCGGAGATGGGGCCATCCACAAAGGATGCTATCTCGGCCAGGGTCTCGGCGTAGTCCCGCCCCTCTTTGGCGATGAGGCTGGGGTTCGTGGTCACGCCCGCAATGACGCCCATGTCGTTGGCTGCGCGGATCTCGTCCACGTTCGCTGTGTCAATAAAGAATTTCACAAAAATGGCCTCCTTGCCGTTTTATTTCAAAAGACTGTCCAGAAAACGCGCGCCCTGCAAAGCACAGCCGTCCCGGTCGCCAAAAGGCATGGCCTCGCTGGAGAGATACCCGTCATAGCCAATGTCCCGGAGAGCGGCCAGAATGGGCGGATAATCAATATGTCCAAGCCCGGGAGCGGCACGGTTGGAGTCGGGCACATGCATGTGCCCGATCAGGGCGCCCGCGGCGCGCAGGGCGTCGGGCATATCGCTGTCCTCGATGTTCATATGGAACAGGTCGGCCAGGATGTATGCGTCGGAGAGCTCGTGCTCCAGAATGAACTGTGCGGTGGAGATCACGGTGGGCAGGGTATCGGCTTCGTAACGGTTGATGGGCTCGATGCACAACCGGATGCCCAGCGGCTTTGCCGTCTCGGTGAGGGCGCGCACGCTCTTTGCCAGACGCGCCAGGTTCTCCGGCTCGCTTTCACCGTTTTCCAGAGGCCCGCGAATAAAACCGATGGGCATGGTGCAGGGGGCAAACACAGCAGCCTTTTGGATCTCTCGCTGATAGATCTCCACCGAATGCAGGCGAATGGTCTCATCCGCGCTGGAGAAATTGACGCCCTGGTCTTTCAGGCAGATGCAGATCACCATGCCTGCTTCCAGTCCGTGGCGCTCCAGCAGTGACTTGATCTTGCGGTATTCTTCCTCGGTTTTTTCGTCGGTGAACAGGTCCACGCCGTCATAGCCGGCCCGGGCCACCTTGGCGAACATGGCGTCCCACTCGGCTTCGGTGGCGCCGCTGTAGACGATGGGGCCAAAGCTTGTGGCGAAAACGGCAACAGAAATCCCTTTTTTCATTGTTCGATCACCTCGTTCATCAATTCAATACACAGAGGAAGCGTTCCCTCCAGATCGTAATACGCCCAGGTCTTGCCCTTGTTCGGCCCCACCGCGGCGCCCTGCTGAACACAGGCGAATCCCTGACCGCGAAGGTATTCGTCGGCGGGGGAGAGATGGTCCACCGAAAATTTCAGATGATGGATGCCGGGCCCATGAGTTTGCAGAAAGTCGCGCCAGATGCTTTCGCCTTTCAGCGGCTGGATGATCTCCAGTTCGATGTTGCCAAAATGGAAAAAACTGAACCGGGCAGTGAAATCTGCGTTTGCGCCGCGGTATTCTCTCTGGCAGTCCGGCTCGCCGGCAGGAGGATAGTCTGTGATGCGGAAGGGGCCGATGCCCAGCAGGCTCTCGAAGGTTTGCAGGGTTTTGTCCAGATCTTCCACCACCATGCCGATCTGGATGACGTTGCGAAACAATTCGGTCTTCATGGCGCACTCCTTTCTCACAATTGCAGCGTGCAGCCGTTCTGGAACAGACGGATCTTGTCGCAGGCGGTGCGGTACACGGCGTCCCGTGCCACGCCCAGTGTCTGAGGCGGCTGGAAGGGCATGGGATCTTCGTTCAGAAGCCGGCGCATCTCTTCACAGAAAGCGTATTTCAGGTCAGTGCCTACGTTGAATTTGCGGATGCCGTTTTCAATGGCCTGCCGGCTCATGTCCACAGGCAGATCGCTTCCGCCATGCAGGACGATGGGCACATCCACCAGCCGGTGAATGCTGCGAAGACGCTCCATGTCCAGCACAGGCGGCCGCAGATATTTCCCGTGGCAGTTGCCGATGGCCACCGCAAGGCCGTCCACACCGGTCCTCTCTGCAAATTCCGCAGCAGCTGCGGGGTCGGTGAGGAACTCCGTGGCCTCATCCTCCACGTCCTCGATGCCGGCAAGGCTCCCGAGTTCGCCCTCCACGGACACACCATATCTGCGTGCCAGCTGAACGGTGGTCTGCGTCATCTGAACATTTTCTTCGTATGGCAGGGCGGAACCGTCCACCATCACCGAAAGGCCCAGCTCGATGCAACGCCGGATGATGCTCCAGGTCTTTCCGTGGTCCAGTGCCACCGCGATGGGGATGGAGCTGCGCTGCGCCGCATTTTTGGCGATGACAGCCAGCATTTCCAGGTCCGCATAGGCCAGCATGGGCTCGCCCAGCATCAGGATGACCGGCATTTGAGTGGTTTCGGCAGCCTGCACCACAGCCTGGGTGTATTCCATGTTGTGGACATTGAACGCGCCGATGGCCATGGGGCGGCCGGCGGGCAGAAGATCATACAACTGTTTGACGGTTACATAAGGCATAGCGCAGACTTCCTCCTTGTCTGTTGAAAAATGATGGGAGCAAGATCAGAAAAATGTATAGTACAGTCCCACGGCGACCATCAGAATGTTGACGGCGCGCTTGACCGTGCTCATGTTCATCCTGGCAAACAGCCGGAAACCAATGACGGAGCCGAGCGCGGTCACAAGCAGCAAGGGTGGCAGCATCAGCAGCACCCCGGTGGTCAGCCGGCCGGAAAAACCGTTGACCACGGTTTTAAGCAGCGCCGTGGAAAAAAACAGCGCCTGCAGGGTGCCGTTGTATTCGTCCTTGTCCTCGGTGACCTGCAGCAGATACAACACCATCGGCGGACCGGACATGTTGGTCAGACCGCCCAGCAGCCCGCTGACAGTGCCCGCCACAGCCTGGCCCGCAAAACCCTTGGAGATACGGATGCGGCCGTTGCCGAATAGGGAATACAGCGACAGCAGGACCAGCACCACGCCGAGGCAGCGGCGCAGCAGAGCGTCATTGATGGCAAGGGCGGTCTCCATCCCCACCCAGGTGGCGGCCAGGGCGAACAGCGCAGGAACGAAGAAGAGATGAAGATTCACGTTCTTCCGCAGCCGCCAGGCATACCAGCCGATGGTGAATGTGGCCGCGGTGGACTGCAGGATCAGAGCTTGCTTGACTGGCAGCACCAGAGAATAGGCCGACATGCAGATGAGAGAGTAACCAAAACCGGTGCTCGACTGCAGCAGCCCTCCGGAAAAAGCGGCGCACAGCAACACGAGCCAGGTGTTCATGCCTCAACCTCCGCAGGGATGGTTGCCGTACTCATCCATGCAGTCCTGGCTGGGGTCCTTCATGCACAGATGCACCGCCGCCAGCTTGAAGGTCTGGGGCAGAGCCAGGATGTTGGGGTTCTCGCCCACATACTTCTTCTTCGCGTCCGCCAGGGCCTCCTCGAAGGTGGCGCGGGTCTTCAGGCCCATGCTGCGGGCGATGCCCGGCTCCTGGGCGCCCACGATGTAGATGGCGCTGGTGTTCATCTCGGCGATGTGGCCGCAGCTCATCATCGAGAAGCCGTGGAAGGGATGGAACGCGTTGGTGAACCGGTACTTGCGGATGTACTCCTCGTTGGTGGCGTAGTACTCGCCCAGGCGGTTCATGTCCGGCAGGGTGTTCATGTAGTCGTGCTGGAAGTCGGTCCACTCCGCACGCAGGTAGGGCCACAGCTCGTCGTGGAAGAAGCCGTTGCAGATGGAGGAGCAGATGATGACGCAGTGGTCGCTCATCACCCGCTTGAAGCGCAGCACCTGGGCGCTCAGCGCCTGCATCATCATGATGGGGTTGGTGCCCATGCCGTCGCCGTAGTGGAACTTCTGGGGCATGCCGAACACCAGCACGTCGTACTTCTTCTCCGCCCAGTGCACATAGGTGCGCTTGTCGGCGATCTTCCAGCTCTCGGGCATCATCTCGGCGGCGTAGCCGGAGTAGATGGCGATCTGGCGGCTCTTGGTGTCCAGAACAGCGTCGCAGCAGAAGAAGGGATGGCCCATCTTCTCCTCCATCAGCATGCCGATCTCGTTGAACTTGTGGCGCATCAGGCTGCCGCCGTTCACCGGGGTGAAGTCGTCCCGGTGCATGACCTCGGGCACATGGTGGCTGGCGATGCTGCGCCAGTTGGTGATGCCGGTGGCGCAGTGCTTGTAGCCGCCGGAGTAGCCGCCGTAGGGGTTGCCCTGCACATGGCCGATGAGGATGGGCAGGTCGCACTCAAAGACGGTCTTGTTCATCCACACAGGGTCGCCCCGCTTGGTGGTGCCCAGGTCGATCATGTTGTCCGGGTCCTCGGAGTCGTGGCTGGTCATCTGATGGGTGGGCCAGAACTCGTTGAACAGCTCCTCACCGAAGATGGCCTTGTAGTCCTCGGGCTTGGCGCGGGGATGCAGGCCGTTGGAGATGATGAACTTGATGTCCTCCTTCTTCACGCCCGCGGCATACAGCTCCTTCAGGATGAGCTTGATGCTCACCTTGCGGTGGCTGGTGGGCTGCTCGCCGCCCTTGACCCGGTCGGGCACGATGAAGACCACCTTCGCGCCGGGAAAGGCCAGCTCGCTCAGGGGCTTCATGCCGATGGGATGGTGCAGGCTCTCAAGATAGGCCTCCTCCAGCTTGTCCTCGGGGATGCAGGGCGGGTCCGCCACGGTGGTGCCGGGGATGAACACATCGGTGTTGTCGGGCAGCTCGGCGCTCATCAGGCCGTGGCCGTATTCAAAATCCAGTTTCATTCGCGTTTCCTCCTTGTCTTGTGGCCGGGCCTTATTCGCCCAGGTACTTTTGGATGATCTCCAGATACTCGTCGGGGTAGAAGCCGATCTCGCCGGAGAAACGGGTCAGGGCGATGAGGCCGCCGTCGATCTCGGGGATAGAGGCCAGCATCTCGGCGTTGTCGCTCTTGAGGCCGCCGCCGTAGACCACGGGGATGCCGCCGGTGCGCTCCTTGACGAAGCGGGCGATTTTCTCGATGTAGGGCTTGTCGGCCGGGGTCTTGCCGGGGCCGATGGACCAGATGGGCTCGTAGGCGATGACCACCTGGCTCTTGTCCACGCCCTCAAGGCCCACGTCCAGCTGCTCGCCCAGAACTTCCTGCCAGCGGTCCTGCTCCTCGCTCTTTTCGCCGATGCAGTAGAGGACTTTCAGGCCCCGGGCGGTGGCGGCTTTGATCTCCTGGTTCAGCAGGCGGTTCACCGCGGCGGTGTCCACCACGCCGGCCTCGGCCAGCACGCCGGCCTTGTCGTTCCGCTCCTCGCAGTGGCCGATGAGCACCCCGCCGCAGCCCATGGCCTTGGCGATGGAGGCGGGCCGGTTGGAGGTGAAGGCGCCGAAGTTGCCGCCCACGGCGGTGTCCGCCCGGTAGAGGCTCTGGCAGCCCACCTTGACGGGGCTCGCTTCACACAGGGCCGCCACGGCGTTCAGGATGTGGGCCTCGGGGAAGAACTGCACGAACTCGACTTTCGCGGGGTCGTACTTCTTCAGGCCTTCCTGGGTGCCCTCCACGATGGTCTTGGCCCACTCGTTCACCGGGGCCAGACGGTTCACGCCGCCCAGCTCCACCGGCACGTCGAAGCGCTTGAGGTTCAGAAAGATGTATTTCATAGTGCGCACCTCATTTCATTGTTTTCAACGGTATCTGCAAAGCGGCGGAAAGAATTCCGGATGCCGTCCGGCTGACGGAAAATGGCGGGATAACCCAGCACCAGCCAGTCGGCACCGGCGTCTTTCAATTGGCGTCCGATGTCGGCGTTGATGCCCCCGTCCACCGAAATAACAAAATCCAGACCCTGCTCGGTGCGGATGCGGTCAAGCTCCGCCACGGTCCGCAGGGTGTGAGGCATGAATTTCTGGCCGGAAAAACCGGGCTCGATGCTCATCACCAGCACAAGATCCGTGTGGGGCAGCAAAGGAAGAAGCTCTTCGGGGCGCTGGGAAGGATTCAGCGCCACGCCCGCACGCATGCCTGCGCTGTGGATGGACGCGATGGTCCGCAGGGCAAAAGAGGTCGCGTTTTGATGAAAAGTGACATAGTCGGCCCCGACGTCGTGCAGACGGTCGATATAAAGCTCTGGGCTGGTTGCCATGAGGTGGACGTCCAGCACTGCCTGAGGAAAGGCCGCACGAATGGAGGCGGCGGTGTCCAGGCTGAGGCAGAGGTTGGGAACATAGTGCCCATCCATCACGTCAAAGTGCAGGGTGGTCAGGCCGCAGTCCATAAGCTGCCGGATGTCCGAGGCCAGCGCCAGCTGGTCGGCACAGGCGAGGGAAGGTGAATACAACATGGGATCAGGCTCCTTTGCGCTTAATTGGGCTGTGCGGGGTCAAAGGGATAGGCGATCAGCAGGCTCGCATCTCCCTGTGCTTCCAGCGAACATACGCCGGCGGGAACGAATGTCCCGCGGCCCTGGGGAACATCGCAGGAGCCGCCCTCCCAGAAAAGGCGGACGCCCCCATGCTCCGTGATCAGGAGAAAATGACCGTCAAAATGCGGAAGGGCAGCGCGCCCGCGCAGTTCCAGACGGCGAATGGAAAAGCGCGGTGTGTTTTCATATCGCAGAAGGCTGGTGAGGGTGAAACTGGAGCCGGAGGCCTCCTGTATCGCTTGCGGGAAGCAGACCTGGCGTATCTCGTCTTCCGTGTAGGTGGTGTAGTCGAAGAAGTCCAGAAGCGCGTCAAAACCAAGACCGTAATGCATTTCTTCGTCCGAGAGCTCCCGGGTCAGGTACCGTCGTTCGGGACGGATGGTGTAGTCACAGGGCTCGTGGATCTCGATGAACAGGCAGCCGCTGCCCATAGCATGGGGCATTCCGGCGGGAATGAGGATGGTGTCGCCCTGCCGAACCTCAAAGCGGTGCATGCAGGCCAGCATGCCGTCCACATCCTGACGGAGAAACAGCTCTTTCCAATGCTCCCGGGTGACGCCGGGGCGGAAGCCGCAATACAGGTGCGGAGCAACACCGCCGATTACCCTGGTGTCTGCGATGACCCATGCTTCTGCCTTGCCAAACGGAACGCCGAAGCAGCGCTGGGCCTTTTCCCGGTCGGGATGGCACTGGATCACAAGCCGCACATTGCTGTCGCCCACCCGGGTGAGCACACCGGAATGACCATGACAAAGGCCGCTGTAGGCCGCACCGAGAAATGCGTCCGGATCGCTTTGGATCAGCGCGCGCAGTGTGATGTACCCGCCGCCGGGCAGCCGGGTGCGGCTCAGCCCGTTCTCCACGGGATGACCAAATCCGATGTATTCCACGGTGGAGACCAGAAATTCCTCGGAGTTCACGCCGTCGCCCTGGGGGGGCAGCCCCTGCCAGCGGTCCAGCAGACTGCCGCCGGTGCACAAACGTTGCACCCGGTTCAACTCCAGGACCAGCGGTGTGCGGGAAAGGGCCTGATATTCGTTCATGACTGCACCTCGTTCACAGGCCGGTGTGGCGGGCCTGAAATTCTTTGAGAATGGAAACGCTGAAAGCAGAGCCAATCCGGTCGACACCTGCTTCCAACACGGCCGTCACGTCGTCCAGCGTGCGCATCGCACCGGCCGCCTTGATCTTGACGTGGCCGCCCACTATGCTTCGGAAAAGACGCACATCCTGGGCGGTGGCGCCCGCTGTGCCAAAACCGGTGGAGGTCTTAACATAATCGATGCCGGTATCCAAGGCGACCTCGCAGGCCAGTTTTTTGGCCGGTTCAGTCAGGTAGCAGGTCTCCAAAATCACCTTGCATACGGCTTCGCGGGAATGGCAGACATCCACCAGACGGCGCATTTCCTCCCGAATGAAGGCGGTGTCGCCGTCCAGAAGTTTGCCGATGTTCAGCACATAATCGATCTCGGCGGCGCCCTCTTCCAACGCGATGCGGGCTTCTGACTCCTTGGCACGGGGCGAAGCCTGACCAAAGGGGAAGGAGACCGCCGCTCCCACCAGAACGCCGGTGCCCTTCAGCTTTTCGGCATAAAGCGGGACCTGGCAGGAGTTGACGGCCGCCGAATAGAAGCGGTACTGTGCGCACTCTTCCAGATGCCGGGAAAAATCAGACAGAGTGTTGTACGGCTGCAGCAGCGAGTGGTCGAACAAAGCGGCAAACTGTGTAGATGTCATTGCGTTCGTATTCATGAGAGGCCTCCAATCGTGTGGCGGGGCGGAAAAGAAAAAGCAGCCGCCCCGCCCCCGGGCGAAGCGGCTGCTTTGGGGAATCGCATTTTCGGTTTAGAACACGGCCTCGGGATCGTAGTAATCGTTCACGGTAGAGGCGTCGATCTTGATGGGGGGCAGGTTGACGTCCGGCTCCTCGATCTTGCCGGTGGTCAGATACTCATAGGCCATATCCAGAGAGTAGGGGAACTCCACCACCTTGCGGGCGGTGCCGTACAGGTTGCCGGCGATAACGGACTCCAGAGCGTCCTTCTGGCCGTCGTAGCCAACGACCTTGATGTCGTCGCGGCCGGCAGCTTCCAGCACCTGGCAGACGCCCAGCGCCATCTCATCGTTGTGGCAGAACACGCCGTCCAGATCGGGGTTGGCCTGCAGCAGGTTCTCAAAGATCTCCACAGCCTTGACGCGCTGGAAATCGGCGACCTGCATGTCGATGATGTTGATGTTGGAACCCTCGATGCCTTCCTCGAAGCCCTGCTGGCGGTATTCCGCGCCGGTGTTGCCGGCGGGACCCATCAGAACGATGATGTCGCCGCCTTCTTCGCCCAGGGCTTCTTTCATCAGCTCGGCACAGACCTTGCCGCCGGCCACCTCGTCGTTGATGACGCGGCCGATCTGAACGGACTCATCGGTGAGCACGCGGTCAAAGGCGATGATGGGGAAGCCGGCCTCTTTCGCGGTGGAAAGAACGGGCACCAGAGTGGGAGACTGGTGGGCAGCCACGAGGATGATGTCCACGTCGCGGGCCATCAGGTCTTCCAGGTCAGCAATCTGCTTCTGAGCGTTCAGCTGGCCGTCGGTCACGATGATCTCGCAGTCGGGATGCTCTGCAGCCCAGGCGTCGATCAGAACCTGGCCGGCCTGACGAACGGGGTGGCCCATGAACGGCTGAGAGATGCCGATGACATATTTCTCACCGTTCTTGGGGGGCAGAGGCTCGCTGATGGAATCGGCGGGGGCGGACGTGCTGGTGTCGGCGGGGGTGCTGGAGGGAGCCTGTGAGGTCGACGGGGCAGTGCCGCAGGCGACCAATCCCAGCAGCATGACCAGTGCAAGAATCAGGGATACGCTTTTTTTCATGACATTTACCTCCTTGTATTCTCATAATTTGAAGTTCTCAAATTATCGTGTCACACAAAAACCGGCTTATTTGCGCTTGGGACTGCTCATTACCACAGCGAGAATGATGATGCAGCCCTGGATGATCTGCTGCAGCTGATACGGCGCGCCGACAAGATTCAGCAGGTTGTTGATGATGCCGATGACAAAAATGCCCATGATGTTGAAGAGCACGTTGCCCCGGCCGCCGCTCATCTTGGTGCCGCCCACGACGACGGCTGCGACGACGTACATGCCAAGGGAGTTGCCAGCGGTGGGGTCGCCACACATGGAACGGCTGAACATGAAGATGCCGGCAATGGCGGCGGTGAATCCGCTGATGACATAAGAGACGATGCGCACGATGGTGACGTTCACGCCGGAGATATAGCTGACTTCCTCATTGCCGCCCAAAGCGAAAATGTAGCGGCCCATCTTTGTGCGGGCGGTGAACACCCAGAACAGCAGATAGAAGGCAAGCATGATCAGGAACATCACCGGGAAAATCAGCACCTTGGGGATGACCGTGATCTGCCACTGGGACAGATTGGTCAGGAAGGTGTACTGAGAAAGAAGATTGCCGGGAACGATAACGGTGCGGTTGCCGGACACCAGCATGGCCATGCCGAAGCAGACTACCTGCATGCCCATGGTGACCACGAAGGACTCGATCTTCCACACGCTGAGGATCACGCCGTTGATCAGGCCCGCGGCCATGCCGGAGAGCAGAACGATCAGCGGTGTGGGCATGCCCTGGGTCATCAGCACAGCTGTGATGACCGTGGTCATGCTCACGTTGCCGATGATGGACAGGTCGATGTTGCCGGTGATGATCACGATGCACATGCCCAGAGAGGCAAAGCCCATGATGGTCACCTGACGGAACACGTTGGTCAGGTTGGAGGCGCTCAGGAAATTGCCCTGGGTGGCGATCGCGGCAACGATCACCAGAAGGACCAGACCGATGGCCGAACCAGTCTGGGAAAGATTCAGCTTGCGCGGATTCAGAGCGGTCAATTTCGATTTCATAGATCCTTCCTCACTCTTTCATGGAATAGCTGGCGATGGTCTCTTCATCCATCTGATCCTCGCCAAGTTCTTTGACGATGCGGCCTTCGTTCATCACATAAATGCGGTTGCTCAGACCGATCACTTCCGGCAGTTCCGAACTGACCACGATGATGGCTTTTCCCTCCCGGGCCAGATCGTCCAAAATGTTGTAGAATTCCTGCTTTGTGCCCACGTCGATGCCTTTGGTGGGCTCGTCGCAGATCAGCAGGCGTGGATTTGCCAGCAGCCATTTGCTGAGGATCACCTTCTGCTGGTTGCCGCCCGAGAGATTCCCGGCTTCCTGACGGGGGCTGGGCGTCTTCACGGAAAGCTGTTTGATGGATTCATCCACGAGGCGGCTCTCTTCCTTGCGGTCCACGAAGCCCAGCTTGCTCAGCCGGTCCAGAATGGCGAAGGAGGTGTTGAAGCCGACGCTCTGGTTCAGGATCAACCCGGTGGTCTTGCGGTCTTCGGTCACAAACCCCAGGCCGCTGTTGATGGCGTCCTTCGGGCGGGAGATGTGGACCTCTTTGCCGTCAATGAAGATCTTGCCGCCGGACTTGCGGCGGAATCCGAACAGGGACTCCATCAGTTCGCTGCGGCCGGAGCCCACGAGACCGGCAAAACCAACGATCTCACCGGCGTGCACGTTGAAGGAGCAATCTGTGACCCGGTCGTTGCTCAGCCCTTCCACCCGCAGCACTTCCTGGCCGATGGGGCGGTCCTTGGGGCGGTAGACCTTGCCAATGTCACGCCCGACCATCATGGAGACCAGCTTGTCCACCGTGACGTTTTTGATGTCTTCCTGGCCCACATAATGACCGTCCTTGAAAACGACCACCCGGTCGCCGATCTCGAACAGTTCTTTTAAGCGATGAGAAATGTAGATAAAAGACTTGCCTTGCTTTTTCAGCTTGTTGATGATCTCGAACAGCTTGTTCAGCTCGGTGTCGGTGATGGAGGCGGACGGCTCATCCAGGATCATGATGCGGGCGCCCACGGAATAGGCTTTGGCGATCTCCACCATCTGCGACTGGGAAGAGTTCAGCGTTTCCACCTTGGCGGTGGGGCGAATGTCCATGCCCAGGTCGTCAAGGATCTTCTGGGTGTTCCTGTTCAGCGTGCGGAAGTCCACCAAGCCGCCCTTCAGCATGGGGAAGCGGCCGAAGTAGATGTTTTCGGCCACTGTGAGGTTGCGCATGAGCTTGTGCTCCTGATACACAACGCTGAACCCGGCTTTTATGGCGTCCATAGGGCCTTTGAAATGCACCGGCTTGCCGTCCAGGATGATCTCGCCCTCATCGGGCATATACACGCCCGAAAGAACCTTGATCAGGGTGGATTTGCCGGCTCCGTTTTCGCCGACAAGACACACGACTTCGCCTTCGTTGAGCTCCAGATGCACCTTGTCCAAAGCGCGCACGCCAGGGAACAGTTTTGTGATGCCCCGCACCTGGAGAATCGGTTCGCCCATCGTATCACCTCATTCATTCAATTCGTAAAAGGTCGTTGAAAATGGTTTCTGATATTGTTTTCATGATGATAGTGTATTTGAAAACGAAGCAAAAGTCAATAATATGTCTTGGTTTTTAACAAAAATCAGTCAAATTAACAATGAGATTGGCTTCTCTTTGTAAAATGTGACATGAATTGCACGAAAAATAGGAGAATGGTAGAAAAATTATGGGCTGTTTTTGACAAAGGGTGATTGACAAGGAGAAAAAATGATAGTAGAATTTAGAAAACGTTTTCAGAAAGTTGAAAACGCACTCAAGTTATGAGAAAGGAGCGAGAATGCCATGCAGCCGGAACAGGAAAGAGAATTGAAGATCGCCGCGACCAAGATACGCATCGGGATCATCACCGGTGTGGGACACGCGGGCTGCGGACATCCCGGCGGAGCAATGTCCTGCGCTGACATGCTCAGCGTACTGTATTTTAAAGAGATGAAGGTGGACCCGGCGCAGCCCCGCGCACCATGGAGAGACAGACTGGTCCTTTCCAAGGGACATTCGGCGCCCGGCCTTTATGCTGCGCTGGCGCTGAGAGGATTTTTTGACCCCGGTGAGCTGGAGCGGCTTCGCACCCTTCCTTCCCACCTTCAAGGCCATCCTGACATGCACAAGACTCCGGGCGTGGACATGAGCTCCGGCTCTCTGGGCCAGGGGTTGAGCGCCGCCTGTGGCATGGCGCTGAGCGGCCGCCGCCGTGGCAGTGATTACCGGGTGTATGCCATCCTGGGCGACGGCGAGTCGGAGGAGGGCCAGGTCTGGGAGGCGGTCCACACGGCTGCACATTATAAGCTGGACAATCTCGTGGCACTGTTTGACGTGAATGGTCTGCAGATCGACGGCCCTGTGCAGCAGGTGATGAACATCCTTCCGCTGGAAGGCAAACTGGAGGCCTGCGGCTGGAACGTTCTGTCCATCGACGGAAATGATGTGAACGCCGTGGCCAGCGCGCTGGAACTTGCCCGCACGGTCAAGGGAAAGCCCACGGCGCTGGTCTGCCACACGGTCAAGGGCCGCGGCGTTTCGTTTATGGAAAACCAAGTGCAGTGGCATGGCATCGCTCCGGACCAGGCTCAGATGGAGCAGGCACTGGAAGAGCTGCATGCCCAGCTGCGGGAATTGGAGGTGAACTGATATGCCGATCTCAACACGGGAAGCATATGGCCAGGCGCTGGTCGACCTGGCGGACCGGTACGATTTTGTGGTTTTGGATGCGGACCTGTCCAAAGCGACGCAAACCACTCTGTTTGCCAAGGCCCACCCGGACAGATTCTTTAACATGGGCATTGCAGAGGGGAATATGATGACGGTGGCTGCGGGCATGGCAGCCTGCGGCGAAACGGTGTTCGCCAGTTCCTTTGCCGTGTTTGCGGCAGGCCGCGCCTTTGAGCAGGTACGCAATTCGGTGGCGTATACCCGGCTGAATGTGAAGGTCGCCGCCACCCATGGCGGTGTTCTCATCGGGCAGGACGGCGGTTCTCACCAGGCGGTGGAGGATCTGTCACTGATGCGTACGCTGCCCAACATGACGGTGATCGCCCCCTGTGATGCGGTCAGCGCCAAAAAGGCGGTGGAAGCGGCGCTGGGGATCGACGGACCGGTGTATCTTCGCTTTGGCCGCTTTGCGCCGGATGCGGATGTTTACACGGAGGACAACGCTCCCTTCACAGTCGGAAAAGGCAACGTGCTGCGGGAGGGCAGCGATGTGGCGATCTTCGCCATCGGAGACCTCGTGTGTATGGCGCTGCAGGCGGCAGAAGAACTGGACAAGCAGGGCATCCGGGCAACTGTGGTGGACATGCATACCATCAAGCCGCTGGACCGGGAACTGGTGCTGCGCCTTGCCGAAAAGACGGGGCATGTGGTTACGGCGGAGGATCACAGCGTGATCGGAGGTCTGGGTTCTGCGGTGGCCGAAGTGCTGAGCGAGCGCCCGGTGGCCTCGCTGCGTCGTGTGGGGCTTAACGACTGCTTCGGCGTGACTGGCAGCCGCGCCGAACTGGCAGAGCATTTTGGGCTGACGCCCGGGCACATTGCCCAGGCCTGCCGGGATTGCCTGAATGGATGATGCCGGACACGGTCCGGACGAATAAAACTGACAGGAGGTACAGAACATGCAAACACAATTCAAGCTGGTCATCGGGTGTGACCTGGCGGCGTATGATTTCAAGAACGCTGCCCTCAAGGCGCTGAAAGAGCGGGGCTACGACGTCACCGACGTGGGCTGCTGGAGCTCCCAGGAAGGCGACTATCCCAAGATCGCCGAAGAGGTGGCCACCCGGGTGGTGGCCGGCGAATTTGATCGCGGCTTGCTGATCTGCGGCACAGGCCAGGGCATGGCGATGGCGGCAAACAAGGTCAAGGGCGCTCGTGCAGCGCTGTGCTATCAGGAGTTCACGGCCCTGATGAGCCGGGAGCACAATAACTCCAATATTCTGGCCAGCGGTTGTTGGCTTGTGAGTCTGGAGCAGTATCTGAATGTTGTGGAGGCATGGCTGTTCGGCAAGTACAATGGCGGCCGTCACGACGTGCGCATCAACTATATGCTGGAGATGGACAACAAGCGGTGAAACACAAAGCGCGGCTGACCAGCAGCCGCGCTTTGTCCGTTCCGGAGAGGGAGTTATTTGGTCTGATAGAAATAGGCGTTGTCGCCATACTTGCGCAGATAGTGCTTATCAAGGAGATGCCGGGGCAGGCGCTGCACAGCGCCGTCCTGCTCGGACAGCTTGCAAATTTTGGAAACTTCTTCTAAAATATAACTAAATTCAACAGCTTCCGATGCATCTTTTCCCCATGTGAAGGGTCCGTGCGCAGAGCACAAAGCAGCCCGCATTTGCATGGGGTCGATCTTTCGCCGATGAAACTCCTCGACGATCAGCTTCCCGGTGAAGCGCTCGTAATCCTCGTCGGTCTGTTCCGGCGAGGGATAGGGAACACAGGGGATGTCGCCGTAAAAGTGGTCCGCGTGGGTCGTGCCGCACACGGGCAGATCGATGCTGCGCTGCGCCCAGGCAGTTGCCCAGGTGGAGTGAGTGTGGGCGATCCCGCCGATCCCGGGAAAATTCCGATACAGCTCCAGGTGGATGTCCAGATCCACGGAGGGCAAGAGCCCGCTTTCCAGCGGATGCCCGTCCAGATCCACCAGTGAGATGTCCTCGGGTGTGAGGTCGGCATACTCGATGCCCCGTGGCTTTATGGCTACAACACCGTTTTCACGGTCGATCTCGCTCACGTTTCCCCAGGTCAGGATCACCAGCCCCAGTTCGGTCAGCTTCATATTTGCAGCATAAACACGCTGCTTGAGCATTGCATAACGATCCATGGAATCAAAGTCTCCTTTCTCGTACATAAAAGATGTGAGGCGGACAATATCTGAAACCGTTTTCAAAATTGTTATAGCATGGCGAAGAAGCTTTGTCAACGGAGGAGAAAAATATGAAAAACACGACAATTCGAGATGTTGCCCGTGTTGCCGGGGTATCCATCAGTTCGGTTTCCCGGTATTTGAAAGAGCCCTCCAGCATCAATCCCATCGCGGCCATCGCGGTGCGGGATGCGATCAAAGAGCTGAACTATGTGCCGAATCCCTTTGCGCAGAACCTGAAAAAAGAGAGCAATAATGTGATCGCGGTGCTGCTGCCGGATATCTCCCACAGCTTTTTTGCCCGGACCTGCCGCTCTTTGGAAAAAATATTTTATCAGAACAATTATCTGATGATGATCTGCGACACAGACGACGACCCGCAGAAAGAGCAATTTTATATTGAAGAAATGCTCAAGACCCGTGCGGCCGGAATCATGATCGCCTCCAGCGGCAACAACGCCGAGTATCTCAAAAAGATGGTGGAAGAGCATCGCCATATCATGCTTTATGACCGGGCGGTGGAAGGCGTCAAGGCGAACCTCGTGTGCGAAAACAACCGGGAGGCCGGCGTGCAGCTGACAGAGCATATGATCGAAAAAGGCTGCCGCAGCTTTGCGGTCATCGGTGGTAACCGGCAGTCCAGCAACGCGCAGCTCCGGCTGGAAGGTATCCGTGAGGCGTGTGAGCGCAACGGGGTCCGGCTGGAGGAAAAATTCGTCTATCAGGATGTCTCGGAGCGGGAGGATGTGGAAAAGGCAGTCAGGGAAATGCTGGACCATCCGCACCGGCCGGACTGCCTGATCACCTGCAACCCCCGCCTGACAGACAGCGTGGTGGTCGCGGCGAACAAGCTGCATCTGAAACTTCCGGAACAGCTGCAACTGTGCGGATTCACCATCGACGACCCGCGCCAGATCTACGCCGTGCCGATGTGCGCCATGTGCCAGGATCCCTATCAGGTGGGCCTGAAGGCGGGAGAGATGATGCTTCGAATGCTCAAAAACAAAACAAAGAGCCGGACGGTGAAGCAGACCTTCCTGCCCATGAAACTATACGATTGACATGTTCCGTCCGGCGGAAAGGATCGGAAGATGAGCTTTTTGGCCATTGATATTGGAACGACGAACTGGAAGGCAGTGGTCTTTTCCGAGCAATGCCGTCCGGTATACAGCGCCAAAAGACCAGCTGTTACCATCCCCGGCCAGGATGGGCTGCAGTACTATGACCCGCAGGGTGTGTGGCAGGCTGTGGTGGATATGATCGGCGAGATCGCAGCGAACCACGACCTGAACGCGCTGACAGCCGTGAGCGTTACGAGCATGGGGGAGGCCGTGGTCCCTCTGGACGAGGCAGGAGAGCCCGTGTTCCCGATCATTCCCTGGTTTGACGCGCGCTCTGTGGAACAGGCGCAGCAGGTGAGATGCGCCGTCGGCGACGACCGGGTGTTTTCCATCACTGGCGCGGAGGCGGGCGCCATCTTCTCAGTGCCAAAGATGCTTTGGATGCGCCAGCATCATCCGGACGTGTTCGGAAAAGCCAGAAAATGGCTGCAAATGACGGATTATATCAATTACCGGCTCTGCGGGCGGATCGTGACCGACCCGTCCATGGCCTGCCGCACACTGGCCTTTGATTTGGCCGGATGCCGCTGGTCGCCGGAGATCCTGGAACCGCTGGGACTGGGGCGGGAGCTGTTCCCCGAGGTGCTTGCCAGCGGCACAGTGCTGGGTTCGGTGAGCGGAGCGGCAGCAAAGCAGACCGGTCTTCCCAAAGGGCTGACGGTGGTTCTGGGCGGTCATGACCATCCGGTGGCATCCATTGCCGGATGTGCGTTTCAAAATAATGAGGTGTTTGACTCCTCCGGCACCGCCGAACCCTTCCTTAATGTGTCCCGGCGGGGAGAGAAGCTGCCTGCGCAGCGGTTGGGGCAGCGCTGCACAAGGCATCCCAGCCCGGACCGCTTCATCAACTGGGGTGGCATCGTCTCCTCCGGCGTGTGCGTGGACTGGGCGGTGCGGCGCTTTGTATCCCACCATGATTTCACGGCGGCTCAGGCGGCGGGCAGCTACGACGAGCTGTTCGGTGCGGCCCACGGACTGGAACCGGGCAGCGATGGACTGATGTTCCATCCGGCGCTGCGGGGCTCCGGTGCGCCGAAATGGGACGCGCGCAGTAAGGGCGCGCTGCTGGGGCTCACGTCGGAACACACGGACATGCATATCCTGCGCGCTGTGCTGGAGGGACTGTGCTATCAGGCAAAGCGGATCCTGCTCATGCATGAGCAGCTGGCAGGCTGCCCGATCGACACGATCAAATGCATGGGCGGCGGAGCGCGTATCTCTCTGTGGCAGCAGATCAAAGCGGATGTCACGGGCTGTGCTGTCCGGGTTGGGCAGGTGAATGAGGCCACGCCCATGGGGGCGGCCATGCTTTGCGCCAGCGCCCTGTACGGGGAGCCTCTGGAAAAGATCGCCCGGGAGATGCAGCCGGAGTACAAGACCTTTGAACCCGACCCGCAGCGCACAAGGCAGTACGAGGAGTATTTCCGGATCTATCTGCTGAGCTGTGAGGCTCTGGAGGAGACCAACCACCTGCTGGACCGGCGCTGAGCGGCGTTGCTCCCAAAAGAGAACAGTCAGAAGGGCCCCGCACCCGGTGTGCGGGGCCCGTTTTTTGCACAAACGCACAGGAAAAATGTACAAAGCCGATGAAACATTTGCCACGGTGGGGGAAAGATGCTACTATGAAAAAAACGCGCATGCATCAAACCAAGGGAGGCGCAGCGGTGAACAACATCTTCCACACCATTCAGGCGCTCTGGCCGGAGTATACAAAGTCGGACAAAAAGGTCGCGACCTTCATCCTGGACCAGCAGCAGAACATCACCAACATGACCCTGGCGGACATCGCCGAGGAGGCGGGCGTCTCGGAGGGCAGCGTGGTGCGCTTCCTCAACAAGCTGGGCATCAAAAAACTCATCGACCTCAAGCTCTCCATCGCCAAATCCGCCGAGGAGACGCACCCCGCCGAAGGAGCCCTCTCCTCGGTGGTGGAAGGGGAGTTCACCGACGTGGTGCGCAACACCGCCTCCCTGATGGACCCGGGGCGGCTGAGCCGTGCGGTGGACCTGATCGAGGCCGGCCGCCAGGTGTATTTCTTCGGGGTGGCCGTCAGCGGCATCGCCGCCAGCACCGGCGAAAACAGCTTCATCCGCATGGGCAAGCCGGTGCACGCCATCCAGGAGGGCCACATGCAGATGATCGCCGCCGCCGGCATGACCGAAGAGGACGTGGTGGTGGTGTTCTCCCTCACCGGCAACACCCGCGACACCTGCGAGGCCGCCGCTCTGGCCCGCCAGCAGGGAGCCAGGATTATCTCCGTCACCAGCTATGTCAATTCCCAGCTGGCCCGCATTTCCGATGTGGTGCTCCAGACCTTCGCAAAGGAGGAGATCATCAACGGCGGGCGCATCACCGGCCTTGTGAGCCAGCTCTATGTGCTGGACTGCCTCAAAAGAGAATACAACAAGCGCAACCGCGCCCGCACCGTGCGCCTGAAGGAAGAGATCGGCAAAGCCATACTTTCCAAGAAGGTTTAAACGCCCGTTGTCAATGGGCATAGAACACAACATTCCACAATCTTTCCTGTAAAGATTGACGAATGTTGTGTTTTTTTGTACATAACGACCGAAAAAGGGTTTACAAAGGGAAAATCGTGTGTTAGAGTGGGGGCAGATGGAGCAAAACTCCAAAAATGATAAAAAATTGGAGTGTTTCTCAATATGGACAAACAGGAAGTCATCGGGCGCATCCGTCACGGGCTCATCGTCTCCTGCCAGGCGCTGGAGGGCGAGCCGCTCTACCGCCCGGAAGGGGGCGTGATGCCCCTGATGGCCGAGGCCGCCCGGCGGGCGGGGGCCGTGGGCATCCGGGCCAACGGCGTGCAGGACATCCGGGACATCATGGCCAGGGTGGACCTGCCCCTCATCGGCATCATCAAAAAGAACTATCCCGGCTGCGAGGCCTACATCACCCCCACCATGGACGAGGTGGACCAGCTGGTGGCCGCGGGCTGCACCATCATCGCGCTGGACTGCACCCGCCAGAGCCACCCCGGCGGGCTGACCTCCCGGGAGTTGGTGCGGCAGGCGCGGGCCAAATATCCCCGCCAGCTGTTCATGGCGGACTGCTCCCGCCTGGAGGACGCGCTGATGGCCGCCGAGGAAGGGGTGGACTTCGTGGGCACCACCCTGAACGGCTATGTGAAGGGGGACGAGACAATGGACGGGCCCAACTTCGAGCTGGCCCGCCAGATCGTGGAAAAGGTGCCCGCGCCCCTCATCGCGGAAGGGCGCATCCACCGCCCGGAGCAGGCCCGCGCCATGCTGGAGCTGGGCGCGCTGGCCGTGGTGGTGGGCGGAGCCATCACCCGCCCGCTGGAAATAGCCCGCCGTTTTGTGACCGAGATCGAAAAAGCGCAGGTGCGGCCGTGAGACCCGTCGCGGCCGAAAAACAAACGAAGACCCGGCCAGGAGGCTGGCCGGGAAGAGCAAATACAAGGAGGAGAAAAACAATGAAAAAGAAGATCCTGAGCGCACTGCTGGCGTCGGCCATGGTCCTGTCCCTGGCGGCCTGCGGCTCCACCCCCGCCAGCACCGGCGGTTCCGATGCTGCTTCCGGCGGCGACGCGGTCCCCGCTTCCGGCGGTGAAGTGGTGGTCTATTCCCCCAACTCCGACACCGAGGTGAACGCCGTCATCCCCGCCTTTGAGGAGGCCACCGGAATCAAGGTCATCCTGCAGTCCATGGGCACCGGCGACGTGCTGGCCCGACTGGAAGCCGAGAAGGCCAACCCCCAGGCCGACGTGAACTGGGGCGCGGTGAACCTGGCGTTCTACACCGAGCATCCCGACCTGTACATGGAGTATGTGTCGCCCAACGACGCGGCGCTGCCCGAAGCCTACCAGAACTCCACCGGCTACTTCACCAACACCAAGCTGTCCGGCAGCGCGGCGCTGCTGCTCAACCTGGACGTGTTTGAGGAGCTGGGCCTTGACCCCGACGAGTTCACCGGCTACAAGGACCTGCTCCGTCCCGAGCTGAAGGGCCGCATCGCCATGGGCGACCCCACCGCATCCTCCAGCGCCTGGGCCGAGCTGACCAACATGCTGCTGGTCATGGGCGACGAGCCTTATGACGAGAAGGCCTGGGAGTTCGTGGGCCAGTTCGTGGAGCAGCTGGACGGCTCCATCCTGTCTTCCTCTTCCCAGATCTACAAGGCCACCGCGGACGGCGAGTATGCCGTGGGCGTGTCCTATGAAGATCCCTGCGTGGGCCTGCTGGAGGACGGCGCCACCAACCTGAAGGTGGTCTACCCCGAAGAGGGCGCCGTGTGGCTGCCCGCCGGCGTTGCCATCGTCAAGGGCTGCAAGAACGAAGAGAACGCCAAGAAGTTCGTGGACTTCCTCATTTCCCAGGAAGGCCAGGAGTGCTACGCCGACACCTCCATCCGCCCCGTGCTGACCAGCGTGGAGAACACCAGCCCCAACATGCCTCCGTTCTCCGAGATCAACGTGGCCTATGAGGACATCGAGTACTGCGCCGAGATGCAGTCCCAGTGGCAGGAGCGCTGGCTGGAACTGGTCACCGGCTGACACAAGACCATCGCGGAATCTGAGATCATGGAGAGAAAACTATGAGCGTTGATATTCGGGTCAAAAACGCGGTCAAGCGTTACGGCGAGAACACCGTGATCAAGGATCTTTCCGTGGAGATCAAGGAGGGTGAATTTTTCACCCTCCTTGGTCCTTCCGGCTGCGGAAAGACCACCCTTTTGCGGATGATCGCCGGCTTCAACTCCATCGAAGGGGGCGACTTCTTCTTTGGCGAGCGCCGCGTGAACGACATGGACCCTGCGAAGCGGAACATCGGCATGGTGTTTCAGAACTATGCCATCTTCCCCAACATGACCGTGAAGGACAACGTTGCCTTCGGCCTGAAAAACCGCAAGGTCCCCAAGGACCAGTGTGAGAAAGAGACCGACGAGTTCCTCAAACTCATGCAGATCGACGAGTACCGGGACCGCATGCCCGAGCGGCTTTCCGGCGGCCAGCAGCAGCGCGTGGCCCTGGCCCGCGCGCTGGTCATCAAGCCGGACGTGCTTTTGATGGACGAGCCCCTTTCCAACCTGGACGCCAAGCTCCGGGTGGAGATGCGCACCGCCATCAAAGAGATCCAGAACCGCATCGGCATCACCACCGTCTACGTCACCCACGACCAGGAGGAGGCCATGGCGGTCTCCGACCGCATCGCGGTGATGGACGGAGGCGTCATCCAGCAGATCGGCCGCCCCCGCGACCTCTACCAGCGGCCGGAGAACCTGTTCGTGGCCACCTTCATCGGCCGCACCAACGTGCTGGACGCAAAACTTGAGTGCGCCGGCGGCAAGGGCACCCTGACCTTTACCGATGGCCACGCCGTCCAGCTGGACAACATCGACCCGGAGGCCGCCAGCCAGGCGGTGAAGGTGTCGGTGCGGCCGGAGGAGTTCGTCATCCAGCGGGACGCCAGCGCCCCCGGCGTGAGCGCCACCGTGGACGACAGCGTGTTCCTGGGCCTGAACACCCACTACTTCGTCCATCTGGACAGCGGCGAAAAGGTGGAGATCGTGATGGAATCCGAGATCGAGAACTCGGTGCCCAAGGGCACCGCCATCAAGCTGGCGGTGAAGACCCACAAGATCAACGTGTTCACCGCCGACGGTGCGCGCACCCTCACGGTGAACGAGAACCGTCTTGAAGGGGTGGTGTGATGAAAGGCCGGCTCAGCGACGGGCGCGCAAAGCCCCGAAAGGACGTCTGGCTGGTCATTTCGGTGGTCATCCTGGCGCTCTACGCCCTGTTCATGATCTATCCGCTGTTCATGCTTCTGCGCAACGCGGTGATCGACAGCGGCGGCCAGTTCACGCTGGATTACTTCGTCAAATTCCTCTCCAAGCAGTATTACCTGGGCACCGTGCTCAACTCCTTCAAGGTGAGCATCAGCGCCACCATCCGGACCATGGTCATCGGGGTGCCGCTGGCGTATTTCTACAACATGTATGAGATCAAGGGCGCCCGCTTCTTGCAGATCATCATTATCCTGTGCAGCATGTCCGCCCCCTTCATCGGGGCCTATTCCTGGATCTTGCTGCTGGGGCGCAACGGCCTCATCACCAACTTTGTCAAGGACCTCACCGGCATCAAGCTGCCCAGCATCTACGGCTTCGGCGGCATCCTGCTGGTGCTGTGCCTGCAGCTGTATCCGCTGGTGTTCCTGTATGTGTCGGGCGCGCTCAAAAACGTGGACAACACCCTTCTGGAAGCCAGCGAGAATATGGGCTGCACCGGCCTCAAGCGGTTCTTCACCGTCATCATCCCGCTGTGCGCGCCCACCATCATCGCGGCCATGCTCATGGTGTTCATGCGCGCCTTTGCCGACTTCGGCACCCCGCTGTTCATCGGCGAGGGCTACCGCACCTTCCCGGTGGAGATCTACAACTCCTTCATGAGCGAGACCGGCGGCGACACCCACTTCGCCTCGGCGGTGGCGGTCATCGCCATCATCATCACCGCCGTCATCTTCCTGTTCCAGCGCTTTGTGAACAGCAAGTTCCAGTTCACCATGAACGCGCTGCACCCCATCGAGCGCAAGAAGGCCAAGGGCGTGAAGGGCGTGCTCATCCATCTGTTCTGCTACGGTGTGGTCACGGTGGCCTACGCGCCTCAGCTGTATGTCATCTACACCTCCTTCCAGAACACCTCCGGCAAGCTGTTCGTGGACGGCTACTCCCTGAACAGCTATGTGGACGCCTTCTCCAAGCTGGGCAACGCCATCCCCAACACCTTCCTCATCGGCGGCGTGGCGCTCATCATCATCGTGGCCCTCTCCATCCTGGTGGCCTATCTGGTGGTGCGCCGCAGCAACATCGTGAGCAAGTTCATCGACACCCTCTCGATGGTGCCCTACGTCATCCCCGGCTCGGTGGTGGGCATCGCCCTCATCATGGCCTTCAGCAGCGGCCCCATCGTGCTGGTGGGCACCGCCACCATTATGATCGTGGCGCTGGTCATCCGCCGAAACTCCTACACCATCCGTTCCTCGGTGGCCACCTTGCAGCAGATCCCCATGTCCATCGAGGAGGCGGCCATCTCCCTGGGCAGCAGCAAGATGAAAGCCTTCTTCAAGGTCACCATGCCCATGATGGCCAACGGCATCATCTCCGGCGCGCTGCTCAGCTGGATCGCCATCATCACCGAGCTTTCCACCGGCATCCTGCTCTACAACTGGCGCACCACCACCCTGACGATACAGATCTACACCTATGTATCCCGGGGCAGCTACGGCGTGGCGGCGGCCATGGCCTGTGTGCTCACGGTGATGACCACCATCTCGCTGCTCATCTTCATCAAGTTCTCCAAGAACAAGAACATCACATTCTAAAACCCAAAATGCCCCGCCCGGCAAATGCCGGGCGGGGCTTGCTTTTTTTGCGGCCCGCGTTCTTTGTGCTATAATGGAAAGCGAAAGGCGGGGATGAAGATGAAACGGGTGCTGGTCACCGGCGCGGGCGGATTTGTGGGCGCGCGCATCATGACGCAGCTGAAGGGGCGGCTGGAGCTTTTGGCCGCCCCCGCGGGCGTTTTGCGCAGCGCCGGGCCGGAGGAGGTGGAGCGGCTGGTGGACGCCGCCGCCCCTGACGTCATCCTGCACACGGCGGCCATCTCGGACACCGGCTATTGCGAACAGCACCCGGAGGAGTCCCGGCGGGCCAATGTGGAGCTGCCGGTGCAGCTGGCCCGGGCCGCCCGGCGGGCGGGGGCAGGACTTGTGGCCTTCAGCTCCGACCAGGTCTACGCCGGGCTGGAGGGCCCCGGCCCCTTCGATGAGGCCGTGCCCCTGCGCCCCGCCAATGTCTACGGCCGCCACAAGCGGGAGGCGGAAGAGCGGGTGCTGGACCAGCTGGACTCAGCGGTGCTGCTGCGGGCCACCTGGATGTACGACCTGCCGGGGGACGGGCTGCCCATCCGGCCGAACCTGCCCCTCAACCTGCTGGCGGCGGCGAACGAGGGCAGAACGCTGGCCTTTTCCGCCGGCGATTGCCGGGGCGTGACCTGGGTGCGGCAGGCGGTGGAGAACCTGCCCGCCGCGCTGGACTGGCCGGGCGGCGTTTACAACTTCGGCTGCGAGAGCGACGGGGACATGTACGCCACCGCCCTTGCGTTCTGCCGGCTGCTGGGGCTGGACGAGCCGCCGGTGGAGAAAGCCTGCTGGCAGCGGTGCCTCGCTATGGACGGCGGAAAGGCCCGCCGGCTGGGGGCAGCGTTCGACGGCACGGCGGAGGGCTTTGCCCGGTGCCTTGCCGCCCGGAACAAATAAAAAGAGGGAGCGCCTTTTCAAAAGGCGCTCCCCGTTTTTTATCAGCGGAACCAGATGTCCATCTCGTATTTGAAGGTGCGGTAGTTCTGCATGGTGCACTCATAGGCGTACTGGCGGATGAGGGCGCCGGTGGAGTCGTACTCGCCGAACACCATGGCCACGCCGCTGTTCACCGTCCAGTTGCCGTCCTCGCCGCAGAGGGACCCGTTGGACACGATGCTGGAATAGGGCACGTCAAAGCTGTTTTCCAGCGAGAAGGTGCGCTGGTTTTCGTCGATGCGGTAGATGTACACCTGGCTCGCGTCGCCCTCGCCGCCGTAGAGGCCGCGGCCCACGCTGTCGTCCACCGTCAGCTCCAAATCGCGGCTGTTGATGGACAGGTAGTTGTTGTTGTAAAGCGACAGGTAGTAAACGCCCTCTTCCTCGCCGTCGGCGTAGTACTCCACGCAGTGCTGGCCGTACTGGGGCACGAAGCCGCCCACCTGGGCAAGACACGCGTCCTCATAGGCGGTGCCCTCCCAGATGCGCTCGTCGCCCGCCAGCCAGTCCAGCGCGGGCTCGCCGTGCAGGTCGGCCACCTTCAGGATGGTGGAGGTCTCCCGGGAGGAGAGGATGACGCTGTCGGACTCGGGCATGTACTGCAGGCTGTTCAGGTGGATCCAGTCCTGCTCGCCCGCCTGCCAGAAGAAGTCGTCGGAGGGGGACACCGGGCGGGTGATGTCGTAGTACTCCTGCAGGAAGGTGCTGAAGTTGATGAGCTCGGTCACCTCGCCGGTCTCGGTGTCGATGGAGAGCAGCCGGTCCTCCACCGTGTCGTTGCCCCGCTCTTCCGCCAGGGCCAGCACTTCGCCGTCCGCGCCCCAGCCGATGTCGTGGTGCAGGTCATATTCGCCCAGGTCGCACACCCAGGTCACCTGGCCCAGCCCGTTGATGCGGGCCAGCTTGGAGGAGGACACGCAGGTGAGGATCTCGTCGCCGCCGAACAGCACCCGGTCCAGGCCGAAGCCCTCCAGCACCATCTCATAGCGCATCACGCCGTCGTTGTCGAAGAAGAAGCCGTAGCCCAGATAGCCGTTCACCCGCATCATGGTGAACAGGCCGTCGGCCTGGGCCGCGGTGGACTCGCCCTCGGTCACCTTCAGCTGGGTGGAGTAGCCGGAGCGGGTCTCGGGCATGTCCACCGTGAAGTGGATGGTCTGCCGGGTGTTGCCCCACTTGCCGCTGATGGTCAGGGTGACCTCGTTCACCTCGCCCGGCACAAGGCCGATGAGCTGGAACTCGTGGGTCTTGGTGTAGTCTTTGCCGGAGGCGTCCGCCGCCTCGGCGGTGAAATCGGTCAGCCCGTCCACATGCACGGTGTAGCTCACCGAGGTGGCCATGTCGGTCTCAAAATAGAGGTACAGGCCGTTGCTTCCGGTGCCGTAGGGGTTCAGGATGGCCAGAGGCATGGAGGCGGTCCATTCCAGGTCGGAGTTGTTTTTCAGCTCCTGCACCATCTGATACAGCCGTTCCTGCACGTCCTCGTCGTAGTAGGTGAAGTCCTCATCCTCGATGTCCTGAGGCACCAGCTGCAGGGCCTTCAGCCCGTCGCCCAGGTCGGCTTCGGTCAGGTCCACCTGCCACTGGCTGCTCTGAGCCACCACATCGCCTGTGGAGAAGGTCCAGTCGGTGCGGGCGGCCTGCTCCTGGGCCGTGAAGGCCTTGGAGACCTGCACCACAACGATGGGGATGAGCACTGCCAGCGCCAGCAGTACCACCCCCGCCAGGATCATCCATTTCCATATTCGTTTGACACTCATTCTGTATCCACCTGCTTTACAGTAGATTCAACACCAGCAAGAGCAGCCCCACTGCCGTGAGGATGGCGCCGGTGAGGCGGTTGAGAAGAAGGGGGTCGGCCTTGGCGGCGATGCGGGCCGCCAGCTGCGCCCAGAAGAGGGTGAACACCACGCACAGCACCAGGGGAAGGAGCCGGGGCGCGCTGCCCAGGGCAAAGTGGCTCATCGCGCCCAGCAGGGCGGAAAAGGTCATGATGAACACGCTGGTGCCCACGGCGGTCTTCAGCTCGTAGCCCAGTACGAAGGTCAGCACCATCAGCATCATCATGCCGCCGCCGGCGCCGAACACCCCGCACACAAGGCCCACCGCCGCGCCGCTCGCGGCGCTCATCCACACCCGGCGCTTGCCGCCGCCGGGCCCGGCGGGGTGGGCGGGGGCCAGGATGGGGAAGAACAGGAACCGCAGCCCCAGCACCAGGGCCATCACCACCGAAAATCCGCCGAGGGTGTTGTCTGGCAGATAGGTGGACAGCCAGCTGCCCACCACCGTCATGCACAGCACGCCCACCATCATCACCAGCCCGTTGCGCAGATCGATGGAGCCGTTTTTGCCGTAGGTGCGGGCGCTGGCGGCGCTGGCCAGCACGTCGCTGGCCAGGGCGATGCCGATGGCCTCGTAGGCGGGCAGGCCCAGCAGGGTGACCAGCATGGGGGTGATCACGGTGGCGGCGCTCAGGCCGGCAAAGCCCGTGCCCAGGCCCGCCCCGGCGCCCGCCAGAAAACAGATCAGTATCTCGAACCAGAGTTCGCTCAAAACGAAGGACTTCCTTTCAGAAAAAACGGGCGCGACAGGCCCTGTGAACTCAACGATAGCAGACCCGGCTTAACCGGGACTAAAGGAAAAAGCGGAAGAAAAGGGCCCTCTGTGCCGCAGGAACATCCGCGAGGCCCAAAAGCACGTTCCGCCGAAAAACGCCGGAGGCTGCCGGCTTTTGAAAAAAACGGGCGAGCGATGGACCATCCCAAGTATATCAAAACCGCCCGAAGAGTGGGATATAAAATTGAAAAATAATAAAAAATTTTTTTCAAAATCGCCGCGGCGGGCCCGCCCCGGCGCAGAAAGGCTGGAAAAAACCGGTTGACAAAGGCAAGCCCCCCGCATATGATTAACACTGTTAATCATATGCGGGGGGGTGCTTTTATGGAATGGACGGATATGGTGCGCTGCCAGCAGCAGATGCAAAAGCTGATGCGGGCCCTGCTGCCGGCGCGGGGGGCGGCGCTCACGGCCAGCGAGTGCGAGCTTCTGGCCTGCCTGTATCTGCGGCCGGACCACAACACGCCGGTCCTGCTCAGCCAGGCGAGCGGGATGAAAAAAGAGGCGGTGAGCCGCTGCCTGAAAGCGCTCTATGAAAAAGACTGCATCTCCAAGCGGCGGAACGAGGCCGACGAGCGCAGCTATCAGCTGTTCATCACCGACACCGGCCTGGAGGAGCTGAAGAAGGGCTACGAGAGCATTTTGCAGCCCTTTTATGACCTGTGGCGGGCATCGCCCGGGGAGTTCGAGGCGTTCATGCATTGCGCGGAGCGGCTGGCCGCCCACATCGAGGAGGAAAAGGAAAACCCGTGACGACAAAATTTTATGACGCGCTGCAGCTGGACCCGTCGATCCTGAAACGGCGCATCGCCGCCTGCGAAACGAAGAAGGAGAAGACCTTTTACCGGGCGGCCATGGCGGTGCGTTCGGCGCTCATCGTGGCTTTTGCCATCCTGTTCATCAGCCTGTTGTCCGGCTTGTTCGGCGCGGACAACACCCCCATGGCGGTGGCGCTGTTCTGCATGCTGCTGGGCATCCGCTTCGTGAACTTTGAGTATTGCGCCGGCGATTCGCTGGCGGGGCTGGCGGCGGCGCTGGCCATCCTCACGCTGGCGCCCTGCGCCGCGGCCCAGGCGGGGCCGGCGCTTGTGGCGCCGCTGCACTTCGCCGCCTTCTTCGCGCTGCTCTTTCTGACCAGCCAACGGCCGGAGATGGGCAACGGCGGCATTTACAGTTTTGCGTATATCTACCTCACCGGCAACCCGGTGGCGGGAGAGGCGCTGGCCCGCCGGGGGCTGATGGCGCTGGCGGGGTGGCTTGTCTGCGGGGCCGTCCTGCTGGCAAAGCACCGCGGCCGCCACGCGGACACCCGCTTTCACCACCTGGTGCGCCGGTTCCGCCTTTCCCGGCCAGAGTGCATGTGGCAGCTGCGCATGGCGCTGGGGGTGAGCCTTGTGCTGGCGGCGGGGCAGGTCTTCGGGGTGGAGCGCTTCATGTGGATGGGATTTGCCTGCGGGTCGCTGCTGTCGGAATACTCCCTGCCCGGCAGCGCCGCCGTCCGCTTTTGGCAGCGCATCGCGGGGGCGGCGGCGGGTTGCGCCGCCTTTGCCCTGCTCTATCTGGCGCTGCCGGCGGGCCTGCGCCCGCTGCTGGGGCCGCTGGGCGGGTTCTGCATGGGCTTTTGCACCGATTACCGCTACAAGACGGCGATGAACTGCTTCGGCGCACTGATGATCGGCGCGGGGCTTTACGGCCTTTCGGGGGCGGTGGCGCTGCGTCTGGCGGACACGGTGCTGGGCGCGGCCTTCGGCCTTTGTTTCGCCGCGCTGTTCCACCGGCTGTCGCGCCGCCTTCTGCCCGCGGCGGACCCGGCACTCTGAACCAAAACACAAAAGGGAAACCGGCGCACCGCTTTTGGCGGTGCGCCGGTTTTTGGCTTATTCAGTGAGCCGTGCTCTCGAACTCTCGATTACCGGGGGTTCTTGATGGCAGCCTGAGCGGCGGCCAGACGAGCGATGGGCACACGGAAGGGAGAGCAGGACACATAGTCCAGACCCACGCGGTGGCAGAACTCCACGCTGGTGGGGTCGCCGCCGTGCTCGCCGCAGATGCCCAGGCCCAGATCGGGGCGGGTCTGGCGGCCCAGCTTCGCGGCCATCTCCACCAGCTTGCCCACGCCGTTCTGGTCCAGGTGAGCGAAGGGATCGCTCTCGTAGACCTTGTTGTCGTAGTAGTAGCTCAGGAACTTGCCCGCGTCGTCACGGCTGAAGCCGAAGGTCATCTGGGTCAGATCGTTGGTGCCGAAGCTGAAGAACTCGGCCTCCTTGGCGATCTCGTCGGCGGTCAGGGCCGCACGGGGGATCTCGATCATGGTGCCCACTTCGTACTTCATGTCAACGCCGGCCTCGGCGATGATCTTGTCAGCGGTGGCCACGACCACGTCCTTGACGAACTTCAGCTCCTTGACCTCGCCGACCAGGGGGATCATGATGTGGGGAACGATCTTCACGCCGGTCTCCTTGGAGACGTTGATGGCGGCGTTGATCACAGCGGTGGTCTGCATCTCGGCGATCTCGGGGTAGGAGACAGCCAGACGGCAGCCGCGGTGGCCCATCATCGGGTTGAACTCGTGCAGGCTGTCGATGACAGTGTGCAGCTTCTCAACGCTCACGCCCAGATCCTTGGCCAGATCCACGATCTCCTCTTCCTTGGTGGGCAGGAACTCATGGAGCGGGGGATCCAGGTAGCGGATGGTCATCGGGCGCTCGCCCATGACCTTGTACATGGCCTCGAAGTCGCCCTGCTGATAGGGCAGGATCTTGGCCAGGGCCTTCTTGCGGTCCTCAACGTTCTCGGCAACGATCATCTCGCGCACGGCCTTGATGCGGTCGGCCTCGAAGAACATGTGCTCGGTGCGGCACAGGCCGATGCCCTCGGCGCCGAAGTTGACGCCCTGCTTGGCATCGCGCGGGTTGTCGGCGTTGGTGAAGACCTTCAGCTGACGGGCAGCGTCGGCCCAGCCCATGAAGCGGCCGAAGTCGCCGCTGATGGAAGCCTCAACGGTGGGGATAGCCTCGCCGTAGATGTTGCCGGTGGAGCCGTCGATGGAGATCCAGTCGCCGCGCTTGTAGGTCTTGCCGCCCAGGGTGAACTCCTGCTTGTCGTAGTCCACGACGATCTCGCCGCAGCCGGAAACGCAGCAGGTGCCCATGCCGCGGGCCACAACGGCGGCGTGGCTGGTCATACCGCCGCGAACGGTCAGGATGCCCTGCGCAACCACCATGCCCTCGATGTCCTCGGGGCTGGTCTCCAGACGGACCAGAACGACCTTCTTCATGCTGCCGTTCTCAACGCTCTCCTTGGCGTCCTCGGCGGTGAACACCACCTGGCCGCAGGCAGCGCCCGGGCTGGCGGCCAGGCCCTTGCCGATGACTTCCGCCTGCTTCAGAGCGGCGGCGTCGAACTGGGGATGCAGCAGGCTGTCCAGCTGCTTGGGCTCAACGCGCAGAACGGCCTCGCGCTCGTCGATCATGCCCTCGTCCACCAGGTCGACGGCGATCTTCAGAGCGGCGGCGGCGGTGCGCTTGCCGTTGCGGGTCTGCAGCATGTAGAGCTTGCCATCCTCGATGGTGAACTCCATGTCCTGCATATCCTTGTAGTGGTTCTCCAGGCGGGTGGCGATCTCCACGAACTGGTCGTACACCTCAGGCATCTGGTCCTTCAGGTGAGCGATGGGGGAGGGGGTGCGGATACCGGCGACCACGTCCTCGCCCTGAGCGTTGATCAGGTACTCGCCGAACAGGGCCTTCTCACCGGTGGCGGGGTTGCGGGTGAAAGCAACGCCGGTGCCGCTGTTGTTGCCGCTGTTGCCGAACACCATGGCCTGCACGTTGACGGCGGTGCCCCAGTCGTAGGGGATCTCGTTCATGCGGCGGTAGACGTTGGCGCGGGGGTTGTCCCAGCTGCGGAACACGGCTTTGACGGCCTCGATCAGCTGGACCTTCGGGTCGGCGGGGAAGTCGCTGCCCATCTTGCTCTTGTACAGGTCCTTGAACTTCACGACCAGAGCCTTCATGTCGTCGGCGTCCAGCTCGGTGTCCAGCTTCACGCCCTTGGCTTCCTTCATCTCGTCGATGATCTTCTCAAAGTCGCTCTTGCTCAGCTCCATAACAACGTCGCTGAACATCTGGACGAAACGGCGGTAGCTGTCGTAGGCGAAACGGGGGTTGCCGGTCTTGGCGGCCAGGCCCTCCACCACTTCGTCGTTCAGGCCCAGGTTCAGGATGGTGTCCATCATGCCGGGCATGGAGGCGCGGGCGCCGGAACGCACAGACACCAGCAGGGGGTTCTTCACATCGCCGAACTTCTTGCCGGTGATCTCCTCCATCTTGCCGATGTACTCGTAGATGTCGGCCATGATCTCCTCGTTGATCTGGCGACCGTCCTTGTAGTACTGGGTGCAGGCTTCGGTGCTGATGGTGAAGCCCTGAGGCACAGGCATGCCCGCGTTGGTCATCTCGGCCAGGTTCGCGCCTTTGCCGCCAAGGATCTCACGCATGTCCTTGTTGCCTTCGCTGAACAGGTACAGATACTTCTTGCTCAATATTCTCGACCTCCATAAAAGATTCCACGTCCCGCGGGGCGGGATGCCCCGCCAAACGATAAGAACGCGCATAATATTATAGCAAATCGCGCCGCCAAGCGCCAGAGGTTTTAACGTTTTTATCCATGGATTTGTGGATTTTTTTGCAATTCGGGCCCCCTTCAGGGTTGCAAAGGGCAAAAAAGTATGTAAACTTAAACTGGGGCAGGTTCTGCCGCGGCAAAAACGGCGCGGCCCGCCCCCCGAAAAAAGGAGAGAACACCCATGTTTTTCAAAAAGCAGAGCGCCGGGGCCGACTGGCTGGTGGCAGGCCTTGGCAACCCCGGCAAAAAATACGAGGGCACCCGCCACAACGCGGGCTTTGACGCGCTGGACTTCATCGCCGGCCGCTGGAACGCCCCCACCCCCCGTGTCAAGTTCGAGGGCCTGCTGGCCCAGACGGCGGTGAATGGGCACAAGGTCATCCTGCTCAAGCCCCAGACCTTCATGAACCTTTCCGGCCGAAGCATCGGCGCGGCGGCGGATTTTTATAAGATAGACCCCGCCCACGTCATCGTGCTGTGCGACGACGTGACCCAAAGCCCCGGCAAGGTGCGCATCCGGCCCTCCGGCTCGGCGGGCGGCCACAACGGCCTCAAGGACATCATCGCCCGGCTGGGCAGCCAGGAGTTTCCCCGGGTGCGGCTGGGGGTGGGCGAAAAGCCCAGCCCCGAGTACGACCTGGCCGACTGGGTGCTGGGCCGCATTTCCGGCGCCGACCGCAAGGCCTTCGAAAGCCGCTTTGAGGACGTGGCAAGCGCCGTGGAGCTCATCATGGACGGCAGGCTCTCCGAGGCCCAGAACCGCTACAACCGCTGAAAGGCAAAACCGTGTCGTTTGCAAAAACGACACGGTTTTTTTACATGCCGGATGCGATAAAGCGCCCGTTCTGTTTCGTTTTATAAGTGCGGGCGCAAAAAGCCGCCCGCCCGAAAGGAGGACGCATCTTATGAAGCGTTTGGCAGCGCTGGCCCTGGCGGCAGTTCTGGGCCTGAGCCTTTCCGGCTGCGGAGCCGGCACATTGAGAAGCATGAAGTGGGCCATCGAGCCAGCAGGCGAGTTCGAGGCGGTGGAGCCTGTGGCGGACACCGCCACCGTGGCCGCCGGCATGGTGAGCCGCCGCCCCGGCGAGGCGGGGTATTATCTGGCGCAGAGCCCCGCGGGCTGGGGCGTGCTGAATGCCGCCAGCGGCGACGTGGCCGCGTCGGCGGCCTTTGTGACCCAGCCCGTTCGCTGCGGCGCGGGGCATCTCTACGACCAGGGCCTCTATGAAGGGGAGCGCTGGTACGACTGGGAGACCCTGGAAGAGCTGGACGCCCAGCTGGAGAGCATCGGCACCAGCTACCGCATGGAGGTGGGCCACGGCGGCGGCTCCAACCGCTTTCTGGCGGACGAGGCGGGCGTGGTGAGCGCCGTCAGCTTCGGCGAGGCCAGCATGACCATCCGCCCGCTGGCCGAGATCGAAGGCCTGCCCGGCCTCATCCCGGTGCAGCAGGGGACCCTGCGCGCCGACTGGACCGGCGAGGACCCCGCCACCTGGGAGGACTTCGTGCTGGAGCACGACGGCCGCTTCGCGGTGGCCGCATCCGACGGAACACTGCTCACCGACTTTGTCTATGAGGCCGCCTGCATGGGCACCGACGAGGCCATCGCCGTCTGCAAGGAGGGCAAGTGGGGCTATGTGGACACGGCGGGCAAGGAAATCATTCCCTGCGAGTACGACGCCTTCTGGGGCGTGCTGTGGGACTGGAACAGCGAGACGGAAAAGAACGAGCCCACCACCGGCATCTATCCCGCCCCCTTCACCGAGGGCTGCGTGGTGGTGAAACAGGAGGGCGTCACCGGCGTGCTGAAAGCTGACGGCAGCTGGCTTTTGAAGCCGGGCCAGGTGGAGGACGCGGCCCCCGCCTTCGGCGGCCTTTTGTGGGTGAAGACCGAAGGGAAATGGGGCGCGGTGGAACTGCCGGGCTGACGGCGCGTTTCCCTTGCGTTCGGCAGGTTTTGCCGCTACAATAGAAGCATAGAAAAAACGCGCACCCCGCCGGGCAAGGCCCGACGGGGCGCTGCCTGTTGCGTAAAAACGGCTGTTTTCAGAAAGGTGACCCCATGTTCGACATCCTCAAAAGCACCGCGGAATACAAAAAACTCAAAAGCCACCTGGCCGTCACCGGCCCGGCGGCCCTCTTCGGCCTGCCCCCGGCGGGCCGCGCCCAGATGCTGGCGCTGCTGGCCGCCGAGAGCCGCCGCCCCCTGCTGGCGGTCACGGCGGGGGAGGCGGAGGCCACCCGCCTCGCGGCGGACCTTTCCACCTTCGGCCTTCCGGCGGCGGTGTTCCCGCCCCGGGACTTTCTGCTGCGGCCCATCGAGGGCGCGGGGCGGGAATATGAATACCGGCGGCTGGCGGTGCTGGGCGATCTGGTGGGCGAGCGCCTCGGGGCGGTGTGCGTGCCCGCCGAGGCCCTGCTGCAATACACCATGCCCAAAGAGGAGTTCTGCCGCAACACCCTGACCCTCAAGCCCGGGCTGGAGCTGCCCCTGACCAAGCTGGAGGAGCGCCTGTTCGACGCGGGCTACCACCGGCGGGGCCAGGTGGAGGGCCCGGGCCAGTTCAGCGTGCGGGGCGGCATCGTGGACATCTGGCCCCCCGAGGCCAAAAGCCCCGCCCGGTGCGAGTACTGGGGGGACGAGATAGACACCCTTTCCACCTTCGACGTGCTCAGTCAGCGGCGGGACGGCGATTTGGAAAAGCTGCACATCAGCCCGGCCCGGGAGGTGCTGTTCGGCTCCGCGCCCGAGACCGCCGCCGCCCTGCGCAGCGCCCTGGCCAAAGAGAAGGGCCGCCGGGCCGCCGCCATGGAAAAGGCCATGGAGACCGACCTTGCCCAGCTGGACGCGGGCCTTGTGCCCGAGGCGCTGGACAAATACATGGGGGTGCGCTACGAAAAGCCCGCCACCCTGCTGGACTATTTCGACGCGCCCATTCTGGTGCTGGAGGAGCCCAGCGCCATCCGGGAGGCCCAGAAGGCCACCGCCTTCCGCCGCAGCGAAGAGCTGAAAGGCCTCTACGAGCAGGGGGTGCTCTGCCCCGGGCTGGACGTGCTCTACGAGGACATGCCCTACCTGCTGGCGGCGGCCCAGAAGCACTCCAGCATCTGCTGCGAGAACTTTGCCCGCACCCTGCCGGGGCTGGAGCTGAAAGAGATCATCAACGCCCCCGCCCACGCCCGCCCGCCCTTCTCCGGCGAGGTGGCCTCCCTGGCGGAGGACCTGGAAAACCTCACCCGCCAGGGCTTCGCGGTGGACGTGCTGGCGGGCACCGAGCGGGCCGCCGCGGCCCTGGCCAAGGACCTGGTGAACAAGGGCTTCCGGGCGGGCACCGCAAAAGACATGGTGGCCAGCCCCGGGGCGGTGGCGGTGCGCACCGGCCACACCAGCGCCGGCGCGGAGTACCCCTTTGCCCGCTACGCCCTGCTCACCAGCCGCCGGGCGGGGGAGAGCGAAAAGAAAAAGCCCGCCCGCAAAAAGGACAAAAACGCCCTTTCCAGCCTCACCGACATCGCCCCCGGCGATTACGTGGTGCACCAGAACCACGGCATCGGCATGTACACCGGCATCCAGCGGCTGGAAGTGCAGGGCGTGGTGAAGGACTATCTGAAACTGCTCTACGACAAGGGCGACACGCTGTATGTGCCGGTGACCCAGCTGGACCTGCTCAGCCGCTACACCGCCCCCGGCGACGAGGAGAAGGTGAAGCTGGCCCGGCTGGGCGGCCAGGAGTGGACCCGCACCCGCCGCAAGGTGAAGGCCGCCGCCGCCGAGATGGCCCAGGAGCTCATTGCCCTCTACGCCAAGCGCCAGCAGGCCAAGGGCACCGCCTTCCCGCCGGACGGCGACTGGCAGCGGGACTTCGAGACCCGCTTTGAGTACGAGGAGACCGCCGACCAGCTGGCGGCGGCCGCCGAGATAAAAAAGGACATGGAGAACCCCTGGCCCATGGACCGGCTGCTCTGCGGCGACGTGGGCGTGGGCAAAACGGAGGTGGCCCTGCGGGCGGCCTTCAAGTGCGTGATGGGCGGCAAGCAGTGCGCCATCCTGGCCCCCACCACCATCCTGGCCTGGCAGCATTACAGCAACATGCTGGCCCGGATGGAGGCGTTTCCCATCCAGCTGGGCCTTTTGTCCCGCTTCCGCACCAAAAAGCAGCAGGAGGAGACCATCAAGGGCCTGCGCTCCGGCACGGTGGACATCGTGGTGGGCACCCACCGGCTGCTCAGCGACGACATCAAGTTCCATGACCTGGGGCTCGTCATCATCGACGAGGAGCAGCGCTTCGGCGTCAAGCACAAGGAGAAGCTGAAGGAGGCCTTCATCGGGGTGGACATGCTCACCCTCTCGGCCACCCCCATCCCCCGCACCCTGAACATGGCCATGAGCGGCATCCGGGATATGAGCACCATCGAGGAGCCGCCGGTGGAGCGCCAGCCCATCGAGACCTATGTGATGGAGTACGACCCGGTCATCCTGGCGGAGGCCATCAAGAAGGAACTGGCCCGGGGCGGGCAGGTCTACTACCTGCACAACCGGGTGGACAGCATCGAGGCCACCGCCGGCATGGTGGGGCGGATGGTGCCCGGCGCCCGGGTGGGCGTTGCCCACGGCAAGATGACCGAGGAGCAGCTGGGCAAGGTGTGGCAGCAGCTGCTGGACGGCGACATCGACGTGCTGGTGTGCACCACCCTCATCGAGACCGGCGTGGACGTGCGCAACTGCAACACCCTCATCATCGAGGACGCCGACCGCATGGGCCTGGCCCAGCTTTATCAGATACGGGGCCGGGTGGGCCGCTCCGGCCGCAAGGCCTACGCCTACTTCACCTTCCGGCGGGACAAGGTCCTCACCGACGTGGCGGCCAAGCGCCTTTCCGCCATCCGGGAGTTCACCAGCTTCGGCTCGGGCTTCCGCATCGCCATGCGGGACCTGCAGATCCGGGGCGCGGGCAGCCTTCTGGGCCAGAGCCAGCACGGCCACATGCAGGCGGTGGGCTATGACCTTTATATGAAGATACTGGCCGGGGCGGTGGCGCTGGCCAAGGGCGAGGCCCCGCCGCCGGACAAGGCGGACTGCCTCATCGACATCACGGTGGACGCCTACATCCCCGACAGCTACATCCCCGAGGCGGCGGGCCGCATCGAGGCCTACAAGCGCATCGCCGCCATCGAGACCGCCGAGGACGCCTCCGACGTGCTGGACGAGCTTATCGACCGCTACGGCGATGTGCCGAAGAGCGTGTCCGGCCTTGTGGACATCTCCCTCATCCGGGTCACGGCGGCAAAGGCGGGGGTCTATGAGATAGGCCAGAAGCGGGACACCCTGCTGCTCTATTCCGACAAGCTCACCCCCGCCGCCATCAAGGCCGCCACGGCGGCGCTGCCCGGCCGGGTGATGGTGAACGCCGGGTCAAAGCCCTATCTGGCGGTGCGGGTGGACCGGGGCGAAGCGCCGCTCACCGCGCTGCGGGCGGTGCTGGAAGCCCTTGTGAACGATTGAAAAGCCGCCGTTCGGGCGATATAATAGAAAAAACGCCCCTTTGCGGAAGGGGGGCTGCAAAAGGGGAGGATACGGCGATGAAGATTCTTTGTTCCAACTGCGGGCTGCGCTATGACCCCGCGGTGAACAGTGGCATCTGCCCTCATTGCGGGCGCTACAACGAGGCCCCGCCGGAGGCCTTTGCGCCCCAGACGGAGGAAGAGGCGGAGCCCGAGTACGATGAGGACCCGGAGCTCTGGGCCCCGCCCGCGCCGGTGCGCCGGCGGGTCAGCCGGCCGGCGCTGGTGCTGTTCATCCTGTTTTTGGCGGTGTTCGCGGTGGAGTGCGTGGCCTTTCCGCTGGTGACCCGCGCCACCAAGGCCGGGCAGGCCCAGGCCGCCTATGTGCCCGAGGCCGCGACGGAAAGCGCCGCTCAGAACGAGGCTTTCGCCTTCGGCCCCGCCGGGCGGCAGGTGCTGGTGGGCGAAGCCCAGCGGCTGGGCGGCATCCGGGGCACCGAGGAGGGCGCCGAGGTGGTGCGCGTCTGGTGCGAGGTGGACAAGGAGCAGGACTACCGCTCCGATTGGGCCGCCGACGCGTTCCTGCAGGCGGGGGACATTTATTATCCCGCCATCCAGACCTACGACCTGGAGCAGTTCTACCCCGAGCTGGCCGCCGAGGCCCTGGACCCCTACGCCTTCCAGAGCGCCTCCATGGACGAGGGCTGGCTCTACTTCCTGGTGCCGGAGGGGGCGGCGGGGCACACGCTGTGGCTCCAGTGCCAGACCCTTGACCGAAGCTACGACATCAGCGAAACGGCCATGACGGGCATTGCCCTGACCGTGACGGAAGGGAGCGTGAGCGGCGAATGAACCGACAGAACAGCCGTCCCGGCCTGCTCATGTGGGCCCTGGCCGCCCTGGCCCTGGCCGCCGCCGTGGCCCGCTTCGCGGCGGGCATGTCCGGGCTGGACAACGCCCGCTACGCCGCCGACTGGAACGTGACCGCCGACCAGATGAGCGTGCAGGCCATCGAGACCCCCGAATGGGGCGACAGTTTTTACGACTATTACCTCGTCAGCTTCCGGCTGGCCAACCACAGCCAGCGCCCGGTGGACCTGGACGAATACGCCTTCACCGCCGTGCCCCAGAAGGGGGACGACTGGGCCGCCCGCTTTGACTCCGAGTGGGACAGCGAGGCCGCCTACACCCTGCGGCCCCAGGTCCCCCAGGGCTGCACCGCCCCGGTGAACATGGTGCTGCGGGTGGACCCGGAGGAACTGAAAAGCCGCACCCTGGACGTCTTCTTTGAGGACTATGCCGGCGGCATCCCCCTGGGGCAGATCACCCTGCCGGAATGAACCGAAAAAGCGGCCTTTGCCATCGGGGCAGAGGCCGCTTTTTTGTGCCGCAAAAAGATTTTATCTTCGTTCATATTTTCTTCATATCAAGAGGATATGCTATAAACATGAAAATAAGGCGGCGAGCCGCCATCCCAAATACGCAAAAAGGCGGTGTTTTATGAAGACACGCGGGCCGAAAAACCCCAACAAAGTGCTGCTCTATTACTGCATCGGCGCGCTGGTGGCGCTGCTGGTGTTCAACTGGCTCGTCTTCCCCCAGATGATGCGGGGCGCGGTGAGCGAAGTGACCTACAACCAGTTCCTTTCGGACCTCTCAGCGGGCAGCGTGGTGGCCGTGGAGGAGGACTCCTCCGCCGGCACCATCACCTATCAGATGAAGGATGAAAACGGGCGGGACCGCATCTGCCAGACCGCCATCGTCAACGACCCCGACCGGGTGGACCGCATCCTGGCGGCCACCGGCCCCGACGGGCAGGCGGTGCAGTACGGCGGCGTGGTGCCCACCCAGGCGTCCCCCGCCATGAACCTTTTGTTCGGCGTGGTGCTGCCGGTCATCGTGATGGTGGCGGCGGGGCAGCTGCTCATGCGCTACATGTCCAAAAAGATGGGTGGCCCCAACGCCATGAGCTTCGGCAAGTCCAACGCCAAGGTGTATGTGGAGGCCCAGACCGGCAAGACCTTTGCCGACGTGGCCGGCCAGGACGAGGCCAAAGAGGCCCTGGCCGAGATCGTGGATTTCCTCCACAACCCCGGCAAATACAACAGCATCGGCGCCACCCTGCCCAAGGGCGCGCTGCTGGTGGGCCCTCCGGGCACCGGCAAGACCCTGCTGGCCAAGGCGGTGGCGGGCGAGGCCCATGTGCCCTTCTTCTCCATCTCCGGCTCGGAGTTCGTGGAGATGTTCGTGGGCATGGGCGCGGCCCGTGTGCGGGACCTGTTCCGTCAGGCCGCCCAGAAGGCCCCCTGCATCGTGTTCATCGACGAGATCGACACCATCGGCAAAAGCCGTGACGGCGCCGGCGGCATCGGCGGCAACGACGAGCGGGAGCAGACCCTGAACCAGCTGCTCACCGAGATGGACGGCTTCGACGGCTCCAAGGGCGTCATCATCCTGGCCGCCACCAACCGCCCCGAAACGCTGGACAAGGCCCTGCTCCGCCCGGGCCGCTTCGACCGGCGCATCCCGGTGGAGCTGCCCGACCTGGAAGGCCGCGCCGCCATCCTCAAGGTGCACGCCCGCAAGGTGATGATGGACGAGAACGTGGACTACATGGCCATCGCCCGGGCCACCTCCGGCGCGTCCGGCGCGGAGCTGGCCAACATGATAAACGAGGCGGCGCTGCTGGCGGTGAAGAACGGCCGGCGCATCGTGCGCCAGAGCGACCTTGAGGAAGCGGTGGAGACGGTCATCGCCGGCTACCAGCGCAAGAACAAGGTGCTCAGCCAGAAGGAAAAGCGCATCGTGGCCTACCACGAGATCGGCCACGCCCTGGTGGCTGCCAAACAGACCGAAAGCGCCCCCGTCACCAAAATCACCATCGTGCCCCGCACCTCCGGGGCCCTGGGCTACACCATGCAGGTGCCCCAGGAGGAGACGAACCTGCTCAGCCGCCAGGAGGCGCTGAACAAGATCGCCACCTTCACCGGCGGCCGGGCCGCCGAGGAACTCATCTTCGGCAGCTACACCTCCGGCGCTTCCAACGACATCGAGCAGGCCACCCGCCTTGCCCGGTCGATGGTCACCCGCCTGGGCATGAGCCGTCAGTTCGACATGATGGCCCTGGAGACCACCGCCGGCAAGTACCTGAACGCCGACACCACCCTGGCCTGCAGCGAGGGCACCGCCGAAAAAATCGACGAAGAGGTGCTGGCCATCATCAAGGAGGCCCACGAAAAGGCCACGGGCATCCTCAAGGAGAACATCGACAAGCTCCACGAGCTGGCCGCCTTCCTGATGGAGCGGGAGAGCATCACCGGCGAGGAGTTCATGGAAATTCTGAACCGCCAGCCCCTGCCCGAGCAAACCAACCGCTAAACACCGTCCCGCCGCCCTTTTCGGGCGGCGGGATTTTTTGTTGGTTGTAAGGCGGCCTTCCTTCCCGTATAATGAAAGGAGCAAAAAACGGGAGGAAACGAGACGTGATGAAAAAATTCCTGGCCCTGGCGCTGGCCTTTGCGGCGGCGCTGACCTGGGGCTTTTCCGCCGCCGCCGGGTGGGACCCGCCGGAAGGCGCGGTGAACGCCGAGGCGGTGGTGCTCTACAATGTGGACACCGACACGGTGGTGTACGAAAAGAATTCCCGCGAGGTGCGGGCCGCCGCCAGCCTGACAAAAATGATGACCGCTCTGCTTTTGACGGAGAGCGGTGAGGACCTCTCCGCCACCTTCACCATCCCCGAGGGCCTTTCCGAAGAGTTCGACCGCATCCAGGCGGAGAACGGCTCGGACGCGGACCTGAAGATCGGGGAGACGGTCACGCTGGAAAGCCTGCTCTACGCCTGCCTTCTGCCCAGCGGCAACGACGCGGCCAGCGCCATCGCCTATTACCTGGGCAATGGGGACATGCAGGCCTTCTTTGACAGGATGAACGCCCGGGCCGCCCAGCTTGGGTGCGAGAACACCAACTTCACCTGCGCCCACGGCCTCTACGGCCTGGAATACGGCAACCACTCCACCGCCTGGGACATGTTCCTCATCGGCAGGGCCTTCCGGGAGAACGACCTGCTGATGGAGGTGGTCACCCAGACCGGCTACTGGATGCCCCTCACCAACATGCACACCACGCCCGAGAGCGCCGACGCCCCCGAGGGCGCGGCCTACTACATCACCACCACCAACGTGATGCAGCTGCCGGACCAGGAACTCTACCGCCCCTACATCCGGGGCATCAAGACCGGCTTCACCGACGAGGCGGGCCGGTGCTTCGTCTCCAGCGCCGAGTCGGGCGGCATGACCTGGCTGCTGGTGGTGATGGGCGCGCCCATCCAGCTGGCGGAGGACGGCTTCAACTGGGCCTTCCACACCACCGCCGACCTCTACGACTGGGCGCTGGTGAACTTCTGGCCGGTGGCCCTGCCCAACACCGAGACTCCCGTGGCCAGCGTGCCGGTGAAGTGGTGCGCCGAGGCCGACACGGTGGACCTTTACGCCGCCTCCACCCTCACCACCCTCCAATGCGCGGACAGCACCGTGGCGGTGGTGGCCGAGGACGTGCCCGAGACGCTGGAGGCCCCGGTGCAAGCCGGGCAGACGGCGGGCCGGGCCGTGGTCTATGTGGACGGCGAAGCGGTGGGCACGGTGGAGCTGGTCACCGCGGCCGCCTGCCAGCGCAGCGCCTGGCTCTACTATAAGGAACAGCTGGCCCCCTTCGCCCCCGCCCTCATCGCGGCGGCGGTGCTGGCGGCGCTGCTGCTCTTCGGGGCGGCGCGGGCCTCAGCAAGGCGCAGAAAGCGCGCCCGGCGGGCCGCAAAAACCAGATAAAACAAAGACGGGCGGGGCCTTCCCTCAAAGGGGAAGGCCCCGCCCGGTTTTCGTTTTGTTTTCAGCGCCCCGTCACGGCCGGTCCGCCTCCAGCTTGCGCAGGGCGGGCTCGATGACCAGATGGAAGTTCAGCATCCAGTTGTCCTCGGTGGCCTGCACCGCCCCTTCCAGGTCCCGGCGCTGCAGCGCGTCGATGATCTGCTCGTGGCCCTGCACCGACTGGGAGCGGAACTCGTTGTGCTTGAAGAACTGCACCTCGGTGCGGGCGATGTGGATGGACAGGTCGCTGATGAAGGCGCTCAGATACTTGTTGGCCGCCAGGTCCAGCAGCACCTGATGGAACTGCTCGTCCGCCGCCTGGGTGCGCAGCTGGTCGCCGGTGGAAAGACAGTGGTATAATTCCAGATTGCGGGCCTTCAGCTCGCGGATGACCTCGTCGTTCACAAGGGGGAAGGCCAGCCGCACCGCGTATCCGTGCAGATGAGACAAAAGGGGATAGCTCTGCCGCAGCGACGCAAGGTCGATGGGCGTGACCCGGGTGCCGCGCCCGGGCAGGATCTCCACCAGCCCTTTTTCCGCCAGGACCTGCAGCGCCTCCCGAACGGGCGTGCGGCTCACCTGGAAATAGCGGGAGAGCTGCTCGTCATAAAGGCGCTCGCCCGGCTCCAGCGTTCCGTCCACGAGCCACTGGGCCAGAGTTTGCAGCACCCGCTCCTTGGCCGTGGTGGGCTGCAGGGGCTGGGTGTCTTGAGGGACCGGCATGATAGGACTCCTTTAACAGTAAACTTGGGTCTGTGCTATCACATCATTATACTACGCCCGCAAATCGGGTGCAACAAAACCGCGTCAAAATCCCTTTTTGCGCCCTTTCCATGCACGCTTGTGCACGAAAAATCTTCACTCTTCAAAAAAGAGGTTGACAAAGTTGCATAAAGGCGTTATATTCAATATGCAATATATCGCATATTTCTCCACCGGAAATATGCGCCGAGGAACACGGAAAAGAGGTAATTGGAGATGAACGAGAGCTTCAAGGCGGTCCACCGCTCCCACGAGAGCACGGGCCTGTCGGACGTGAAACGCTTTGGCTACGAGAACGCCAAAAAGGTGCAGGCGTTCCACGCCAGCTTCCCGGAATACACCCCCACCCCGCTGGTGAATCTGGGCGGGCTTGCGGGCGAACTGGGCCTGGGCAGCGTCTACGTCAAGGACGAGAGCTACCGCTTCGGCCTGAACGCCTTCAAAGTGCTGGGCGGCAGCTACGCCATCGGCAGCTACATCGCCGGCCGGCTGGGCATGGACATCAGCGAGCTGCCCTATGAAAAGCTGGTGAGCGACGAGGTGCGGGCCAAGCTGGGCGAGATCACCTTTGTCACCGCCACCGACGGCAACCACGGCCGCGGCGTGGCCTGGACGGCCAACCGCCTCAAGCAGAAGGCTGTGGTCTACATGCCCCAGGGCTCCGCACTGGAGCGGCTGCACAACATCCAGGCGCTGGGGGCGGACGCTTCCATCACCGACCTGAACTACGACGACGCGGTGCGCCTTGCCAACGAGGGCGCCGAGAAGTACGGCTGGGTCATGGTACAGGACACCGCCTGGGAAGGCTATGAGGACATCCCCGCCTGGATCATGCAGGGCTACACCACCATGGCGCTGGAAGCGGTGCGGCAGCTGGAGCAGATCCGTGCCCGGCGGCCCACTCACATCTTCCTGCAGGCGGGCGTGGGCGCGCTGAGCGGCGGCCTGACCGGCTTCTTCGCCGACCTTTACGGCGATGAGGAGCGGCCCATCATCACCATCGTGGAGCCCAACAAGGCGGACTGCATCTACCGCACCGCCCAGGCCAACGACGGCAAGCTGCACTTCGTCACCGGCCGGATGGACACCATCATGGCGGGCCTTGCCTGCGGCGAGCCCTGCACCATCGGCTGGGAGGTCCTGCGGGACCACGCCGACAACTTCGTCTCCTGCCCGGACTATGTGGCGGCCAAGGGCATGCGCGTGCTGGGCAACCCCATGCCGGGCGACCAGCGGGTCATCTCCGGCGAGAGCGGCGCGGCCACCCTGGGCTTTGTGGCGGAAGTCATGCAGAACGAGGGCCTGGACTGGCTGCGCGAGGCGCTGCAGCTGAACGAGAATTCCCGCGTGCTGTGCTTCTCCACCGAGGGCGACACCGACCGGGCCAACTACCGCCGCATCGTGTGGGACGGCCTGCACCCCAGTTTTTGAGCTTCGGCCGCACCCCGAGGAGGGCGGCTGACGATATATTAAAAGGAGGCAAGGATCATGTTTGACAAACTGGTAAGCATCACAGAATTCCTGTGGGGGACGCCGCTGATGATCCTGATGGTGGGCGTGGGCCTGTATCTCACTATCGGCACCGGCTTCTTCCAGATCCGCAAGTTCGGCACCGTGCTGAAAAAGACCGTGGGCGAGGTGTTCAAGAAGGACAACGACAGCTCCCAGGGCGAGGGCCAGCTCAAGCCCTATCAGGCGCTGTCCACCGTGCTGGCGGGCACCGTCGGCAGCGGCAACATCGCCGGTGTGGCGGCGGCCATCGCCGTGGGCGGCCCCGGCGCCGTGTTCTGGATGTGGGTCATCGCCCTGGTGGGCATGATGACCAAGATGGCCGAGGTCACCCTGTCGGTGGCCTACCGCAAGAAGGGCGAGAACGGCGAGTTCTACGGCGGGCCCATGCACTACATCCGTGAAGGCCTGGGCGGCGGCCTGGGCAAGTTCCTGGGCGGCTTCTACGCCGTGGCCCTGTTCGTGCTGGTGGTCACCGACGCCTGCTTCGTGCAGACCAACACCCTGGCCACCTCTGCCCAGGAGACCTTCGGCATCCCCCTCATCGTCAGCGGCGTGGTGCTGGTGGCCCTGAGCGTGTTCATCATCGTGCGCGGCGGCGTGGAGAAGATCGGCAACTTCTGCGGCAAGGTCGTTCCCCCCATGTGCCTGCTGTACATCGTGGGCTCCCTGGTGGTGGTCATCGCGAACATCGCCAACGTGCCCGAGGCCTTTGGCATGATCTGCAAGTACGCTTTTGCTCCCATGCCCGCGGTGGGCGGCTTCGCCGGTTCCACCCTGGCGCTGGCCATGGGCCGCGGCGCTTCCCGCGGCATCTTCTCCAACGAGGCCGGTGAAGGCACCGCCGCCACCGTGCACGCCACCGCCCAGACCGACCACCCCGTGCATCAGGGCATGTACGGCGTGCTGGAGGTCTTCATCGACACCATCATCATCTGCACCCTCACCGCTCTGGCCATCATCACCAGCGGCGTGTGGAGCAGCGGCGCCACCGGCGCGGTGCTCACCCTGAACGCCTTCGAGACCGTCTGGGGCCAGTGGGGCACCTACATCCTGTGCGTTGCCATCATCCTGTTCACCTATTCCAGCTACCTGGGCTTCTTCGTGGAGTACCGCACCAGCACCGAGTATCTGTTCGGTGAGAAGGCCCTGAAGTACCTGCAGTGGTTCTTCTTCGTGCCGCCCATCCTGGCGGTGACCATGCCCATCGAGGCCATCTGGTCTCTGGCGGACATGGCTGTGGGCTTCATCGTCATCCCCAACATGATCGCCATCCTGCTGCTGAGCAAGAAGTTCTTCGGGCTGTTCCGGGAATACACCGGCCGTCTGGACAAGGAAAAGGCGAAAAACTGAAAAAGCTCTCTTACTTCTCTCTCATAAAGAACGCCGCGGAGGCCCCAAAGGCCTCCGCGGTCTTCTTTTTTTGTGCGCCTCCACAAAATTTTCACCGTTCTTTCCGGTTGATTTCACAATCCCCCCGTAGAACACACCGTAGCGTTCGCCCGGCCCGGGCGAAGACAAGGAACAATGGGGGAATTATTTTATGAGCAAGATCAAAACTGCCTGTGCGGGCGCGGCTGCCTTTGCCGGCCGGCACAAAAAAGCAGTCATCGCAATGGCGCTGCTGGTGGTGGCCGCGGCGGCCGCCGCCTTTTTGCTGCGGGGGCGCTTTGTGCGCCCGGTGAGCCTGCCCGCCGCGGGCGGCAGCTATGTGCGCACCGTCACCCTGCAAAAGGGCACCCTGGAGGACTCCATCAGCGCCACCGGCACGGTGCAGAGCAGCGATGTGTCCAACGTGACCACCGACCTGAAATACACCGTGAAAACGGTGAACGTGCAGGTGGGTGACTCGGTGGAGGAAGGGGACGTCATCTGCACCCTGGACACCTCCGAGCTGGAGGAGAGCATCCAGAAATTGCAGGAGAGCCTGGCCGACGCAAAGGCCGAAGCCCAGAAGCAGTATGAAAAGGCCCAGGCCAGCCTCACCGAGGCGGAGGAGAACGTCAAGAGCACCTACGACGACATGAAGGAGGCCGAGGACGAGCGGGATTCCGCCAAGAGCGCCTACGAGACCGCGGCCGCCGCGGTGAAGGGCTACCAGGCCGAGGTGGACGCCGCCAACGCCGACCTGCTCACCAAGCTGAACGCCCGGCAGGCGGCGCTGGACGCCTACACCGCCGCCGGCGGCACCGTGGACGAGAACGGCGACCCGGTGACCTCCGCCACCTCCGAGGCCGCCTCCACGGCGGCGGACCTGTCCGCCCTGGCGGATGCGCTGGTGAAGGCCAACGGGGAGTACAAGTCTGCCGAGCAGACCCTCAAGACCGCTGAGGCTAATCTGCAGACGGCCCAGTCCGCCTCCAATTACACCGCTCTTTCCAGCGCCTACAATCAGGCCCAGACCGCCTATGAGCAGGCCAAGACCACCTACGAGAATGCCATCAAGACCAGCGAGACCGCCGAGGAGAGCCGCGACACCGCCCTGGAAAACTACAACAAGGCCGGCGAGAGCGACGAGCTGGAAGAGCTGCAGTCCCAGCTGGAAAAGTGCACCCTGAAGGCCGAGACCTCCGGCAAGGTCACTGCGGTGAACGCCACGGTGGGCAGCGCTATCGACGGCGCCGCCGCCACCATCCAGGACACCGACAGCCTGAAGATCTCCATCACCATCGCCGAGTATGACATCGACAGCGTCAGCGAGGGCATGCACGCCGTCATCACCAGCGACGTGATCGACGGCGAGATCGACGGCACCCTCACCCAGATCTCGCCCACCGCCTCCGGCGGCGGCTCCTCTTCCAGCACCTTCTCCGCCGAGGTGACGGTGGACGACGAAAACAGCGGCCTGCTCATCGGCACCAACGCCAAGGTGCAGATCATCCAGTCCACCACCGAGGACGTGTTCACCGTGCCCCTGGACGCCATCGAGGAAAAGGAGGACGGCACTTCCGTCATCTATGTCCAGTCCGGCGAGGAGAACGGCGAGCCCGTCTTTGAGGAAGTGCAGGTGGTGGTGGGCGCCACCAACGATTACTACGCCGAAGTCAGCGGCGTGGACCTGGAAGAGGGCATGATCGTGCGCGCCTCCGCCAGCCTGGAGGAAGCCACCGAAGAGGTGACCACCCCCTCCGACATGATGATGGGCGGCGGTGGAGTGGTCATCGCCGCGCCCGCGGACGGCGGCGCGGCCATGCCCTCCGGCGGCGGCAACATGGGCGGCGGCCGGCCCGGGATGGGAGGCTGACGGCCATGCAGCAGCCCATCATTGAGATGCACGGCATCGTCAAACGCTATTACATCGGCAAGCCCAACGAGCTGGAAATTCTCCACGGCATCGACCTGGAGGTCTGGCCCGGCGAGTTCGTGGCCATCGTGGGAGAGAGCGGCAGCGGCAAATCCACCCTGATGAACATCATCGGCGTGCTGGACCGCCCCACCGAGGGCAGCTACACCCTGGACGGGGTGGACGTGGGCAAAGCGAAGGACAGCGCCCTTTCCGCCATCCGCAACCGCAAGATAGGATTTGTGTTCCAGACCTTCAACCTCATCGGGCGCACCAGCGCCCAGAAAAACGTGGAGCTGCCCCTGCTCTATGCCCGGGTGCCCGCCCGCCAGCGGGCAAAGCGGGCGAAGGAGCTGCTGGCCCAGGTGGGCATGAGCGAGCGGGCCAGCCACGAGCCGAACGAACTTTCGGGCGGGCAGAAGCAGCGGGTGGCCATCGCCCGGGCGCTGGCGAACGAGCCGGCGCTGCTTCTGGCGGACGAACCCACCGGCGCGCTGGACTCCGCCACCAGCCGCACCGTCATGGACATCTTTCACGAGCTGCACCGCCAGGGCATGACCATCGTGCTCATCACCCACAGCCAGCAGCTGGCGGAGGAGTGCGAGCGCATCCTCACGCTGCGGGACGGGCGCATCATCTCCGAGAGGAAGGGGGCGGGCCGCAGTGCTTGACAACATCCGCATGGCCTTTGCCAGCCTTTGGGCGGGCAAGATGCGCGCCCTGCTCACCATGCTGGGCATCATCATCGGCATCGGCTCGGTCATCGCCATCGTCACGGTGGGCGACTCCCTCTCCGGCTCCCTCACCGACAGCCTCCAGAGCTTCGGCGTGGGCAACATCACCGTCAGCCTGCAGCAGAAGACCGAGAGCGACTCCGGCGGCGGGGTGCGCATGTTCAGCATGGCCCAGCCCTCCGAGGAGGACCTCATCTCCGACGCCATGCTGGAGGAATACCAGACCGCTTACGCCGACAGCATCTACGCCATCTCCCTGGAGAGCGGCCTGGGCAGCGGCACGGTGGGCAGCGGCGAGGACACCGCCTCCGTCCAGGTGACCGGCGTCAACGCCCAGTACGCCGACGCCAACGAGCTGGAACTGCTCTGCGGGCGCTTCATCAAGGATTCCGACGGCGAGCGCCAGCTGGCGGTGGTCAGCGACCTGGCCTGCGAGACCCTGTTCGGCCGCGCCGATTCTTCGGTGCTGGGCCAGAGCTTTCAGGTCACGGTGGGCCAGAAGCTGCTCACCTTCTATGTGGCGGGCGTCTATGAGTATGACGACAGCGGCTATTTCAGCATGACCGGCGAGGACCCGGTCACCGAGATGTACATCCCGCTGGCGGCGGCCCAGAAGCTGGGCGAAACGGACGAGGGCTACCAGAACTTCACGGTGGTGGCCGCCGCCGGCACCGACACCACCGCCTTTCTGGACGAGACCGAGGCCTTCTTCTCCAGCTTCTACACCCGCAACGAGAGCTGGACCGTCACCGCCACCAGCATGGAGAGCCTCATCGAGGAGATGACCAGCATGCTGAACACCGTCAAGCTGGCCATCAGCGCCATCGCGGCCATCAGCCTGCTGGTGGGCGGCATCGGCGTGATGAACATCATGCTGGTGAGCATCACCGAGCGCACCCGGGAGATCGGCACCCGCAAGGCCCTGGGCGCCCGCCGGGGCGACATCCGCCTCCAGTTCATCACCGAGGCGGGGGTCATCTGTCTGGTGGGCGGCGCGCTGGGCGTGGCCCTGGGCGTGGCTTTGGGCAGCGTGGGCGCGTCCCTGCTGGGCTACGCCGCAAAACCCAGCCTCTCCGCCATTCTCATCGCGGTGGGCTTCTCCATGGCCATCGGCGTGTTCTTCGGCTATTACCCGGCGAACAAGGCCGCCAAGCTGGACCCCATCGACGCGCTGCGCTACGAGTGAGCGCCGGGCCCTCTTGCAAGCCGTGATATAATGATAGTGTACCCCGCTGCGGGGCCTGCCGGAACAGGGCAGGCCCCGCGGCGGCCGTTCTTGGATAAGAAAAGGAGTGGATACCATGGGTTTTGCAACGGGCAAAAAACGGATGGCTCCGGCCGCGCTGGCGGCCGTTCTGGCGCTGGCGCTGGCCGGCTGCGGCGCGAAGCCGGTGACGGTGGACCCGACGCCCTATCTGTCGGTGGAGTTCTCCGGCATGAGCGGCGAGGGCACCGCCAGCTGGAACTTTGACAGCGAGGGCTTCGCCGCCGCCTGCGGCGACGGCGTTGAGGACGCGGCGGGCCTTGCCGCCTGCGTGGACGGCAGCCTGGACAAGGCGGAGGGCCTTTCCAACGGCGACACGGTCACCTTCCGGTGGAACTGCGACGCCGAAACGGCCCAGCAGGAGCACAACGCTGTTCTCGCCCCCGAGGACGCCGCCTTCACGGTGGAGGGTCTGGACGAGTGGGTGACCGCTCTGGACCAGATCGGCCAGACCGACTGGGACGCCCTGGCGGCCGCCGGTGAGGAGGCGCTGCGCCAGAAGGAGGGCGATTCCATCCTCTCCGCCGACTGCCTGGGCGGCTACATGCTGGTGCGCCAGGACTTCAGCAGCGAGATGGTGGACGTGCACAACATGCTCTATGCGGCCTACAAGGTGGAGGCTCAGCTGCCGGACGGCAGCACCCTGACCTACTACGCCGGCGTCGGCTTCGGCGACCTGGTGCTCCACGGCGACGGCTCGGTGGAGGCCACCGGCGACTACGGCTTTCTGGCCTACGGCAACATCGACGTGAAGGTGAACGGCGATTATTACAACTTCACCGGCTTTGAGACGCTGGAGGACATGAACACGGAGTGCATCGACGGATACTCCGGCATGTACGCGGTGGAATCCAACGTGACCGAGGCGTGAGCTTCGGGCAAAACACAAAACGAGAGGCGCCCTTCCCCGGCGGGGAAGGGCGCCTCTTTGCGCGGGGTCATTTGTTTCGCCGCAGCCCTGCGTTCAGCTGCCGCGCCGCGCGGCGGGCGGCGGCCCAGCCGGCCAGCCAGAAGGCCAGGAACAGCGCGAGGAAGACGGCAAAATAGCTCAGAAAGCCCGCCAGGCTGTGTTCCATCCAGTGGGCCAGCCAGGCGGAGGGCAGCATCGCCAGCGAAGCGCCCAGAAAATATACGGCGGTCTGTTTGGCGCAGCTCCAGTCCTCCCGCCGCCACACCAGCGACAGGGCGGAGAAGGCCGCGCCGATGCCGGCGCACAGCAGCGCCTGCACTGCCACGGCGGCGGCTTCGCCGCCCATGGCCTCGGCAAGGGAAGGAATCACAGCCAGATACTCGCCGCCGCCCCAGAAAAAGGACAGCAGGATGGTGATGGCGTAGCCGATGGCCAGACCCAACGGCGCGCCCTGCGCCGCACAGCGAAGCACTTTTTTCATCATGATCACCTCATATCCCCAGGATTTGTTTGATGGCGGGCACATACCGGCGGGATACATAGCTGGCCTCGCCGTTTTTCAGCCGCACGCAGATGGTGCCGGAAAGGCGGGTGTCGAAGCTCTCCGCCCAGTCCAGATTTACCAGCTCCGAGTGGGAGATGCGCACGAAGCGCCGCCCCGCCAGCCGGGCTTCCGCCTCGTACAGCCGCATCCGCAGCAGATGTTCGCCCTTTTCGGTCACGGCGTACACCCTGCCCGCCGCGGCGTACACCCGCACCAGGGCGTCCGGATCCAGCACTTCCAGCCGCCCTGCCCGCTCACCGCACAAAAGAGGCGGCTGTTCGCTCAGACGGCGCAGCAGCTGCTCTACCTCGCCCGTCACGGCGGCGGTGCGCAGGGTCAGTTCCGGCTCGGTGCAGGCCGCGTCCAGAACAACTTCCACTTTCATCTCCATCGCCTCCCTGTACTGCCATTATAAAGAAAGGGCCGGGGGATGCCAACGGTTTTTCCACAGTCGGTCACTTTTGGCCCACAGTCGGCGTTTTTTCTTTGCACGCCGGGGCAAAGTGTGTTATGCTCTTCTTAAATAATAAGGAGGGGTGCAACATGGGTTATACCTTCGGATTCATCGGCGCCGGCAACATGGGCGGCGCGCTGGCCCGGGCGGCCTGCCGCTGGCGGCCGGAGCAGGTGGTGCTCACCGACCGCACGCTGGACAAGGCGGTGGCCCTGGCCGAGGAGCTGGACTGCGACATCGCCATGGACAACGCCGCCGTGGCCCGGGAGGCAAAGTTTATCTTTCTGGGGGTCAAGCCCCAGATGATGGGGGACATGCTGGCCGCCCTCGCGCCCACGCTGGAAGAGCGGGGCGGGGGATATGTGCTGGTGAGCATGGCCGCCGGCCTCACCATCGCCCGGCTGGAGGAGATGCTGGGCTTTGAGGCCCCCATCCTGCGCATCATGCCCAACACCCCCGCCGCCATCGGCGAGGGGATGATCCTCTATGCCGCCAACGAGCGGGTGGCCGCCGCCGACGTGGAGGAATTCTGCGACAAGATGGTGGGCGCGGGCCGCCTCGACCGGCAGGAAGAGCGCCTCATCGACGCGGCCAGCTCGGTGTCCGGCTGCGGGCCGGCCTTCGTGTATCAGTTCATCGAGGCTTTGGCGGACGGGGGCGTGGCCTGCGGCCTGCCCCGGCCCAAGGCCATGGAGTACGCCGCCCAGACCCTGGTGGGCGCGGCGGGCATGGTGCTGGCCACCGGCCGCCACCCCGGCCAGCTGAAGGACGAGGTGTGCAGCCCCGGCGGCAGCACCATCGCCGGGGTCTACGCCCTGGAAAAGGGCGGGATGCGCGCCGCGGTGATGAGCGCCGTGCTGGAAAGCTTTGAAAAGAACAAGGAGCTGGGCAAACAATGAGCGGACTGGGCATTCGCCTTGTGGGGCTGGACATCGACGGCACCCTTCTGAACAGCGCCGGGCAGCTCACCATGCGCACCGAACAGGCCATCCGCGCCTGCATCGCCGCGGGCTGCCTTGTGGTGCCCGCCAGCGGGCGGCCCTGGGGCGGCCTGCCGAAGGCATTCACCTCCATCCCCGGAGTGGACTGGGCGGTCACCGCCAACGGGGCCACCCTGGTGGACCTGGCCGCCGGGCAGGTGGCCGAGCGCCGCTGGATGAGCCGGGAGGACTGGTTTTACGCCTGGGACCTCACCGCCGGCTTTGACCGGGTGATGGACCTGTTCCTGGACGGCTGGGGTTACAGCGAAGCCGCGAAGCTGGAGCGGGCGGAGGACTGGGCGCCCCCCGGCATGGCGGGCTATCTGCGGTCCAGCCGTCGTTCGGTGGAAAACGTGCACGCCTTCGCCGGGCAGCAGGCGGCCATCGAAAAGGCCAACCTCTTTTTCACCCACCCCGCCCAGCGCCTGGAAGCCTGGCGGCTGCTGGAAGAGAGCGGCCGCTTTGAGGTCAGCGCCTCCAGCGCGGTGGGCATCGAGCTGAACGCCAAAGGGGTGGACAAGGCCGAGGGCCTGCTGGCCCTGGGGCGGCGGCTGGGCATCCAGCCCGCCTTCATCATGGCCTGCGGCGACGCGGGCAACGACCTGTCCATGCTGCGCCGCGCAGGGGTGGGGGTGGCCATGGGAAACGCCGCCCCGGCGGTGAAGTCGGCGGCCCGCTTCGTCACCGACACCAATGACAACGACGGCGTGGCCAAGGCGCTGGAGCGCTTTGTGCTGGGCCGCTGAAAAGGAAAAACAAAGGCCCCCTTTTCCCGGGAAAAGAGGGGCCCTTTTGCTGCCCGGAAAAAGGGGCTTGTCCCGGCGGGCGGTTTGTGCTATCCTCAATACCGTGCGGCAAAACGGGCCGAAACTCGAAACGGGGAAGTGACCTTTTTATGCTGGACTGGCTGCCGCTCTCTTTGCCGGCGATGCTGTTTTTGTGCGCGATGGTGGGCCTTGCGGGCTTTGTGGACGCTGCCGCGGGCGGCGGCGGGCTCATCGCCCTGCCCGCCTACATGGCGGTGGGTCTGCCCATGCACTATGTCTACGGCTGCAACAAGCTCTCGTCGGCGGTGGGCACCACCTTCTCCACCGCCCGCTTTTTCAAAAACGGCGCGCTGGAACTCAAGGTGGGCCTCGCGGCCGCCGCGGCCAGCTTTATGGGCAGCGCCCTGGCCAGCCAGGTGGTGCTGCTTCTGCCGGACGCGTCCCTCAAGCTCATCCTGCTGGTGATGCTGCCGGTGGCGGCGGTCATCATCCTCACCCGGCGGGACCTGACCGGCCCCGACCGGCCCGCCTTGCGCCAGGGGGCGGGCAAGTGGTGGAAGGCGGCGGCCATCGGCTTTTTCATCGGCAGCTACGACGGCCTCATCGGCCCCGGCACCGGCACCTTCGCCATCCTGGCCTTCTGCATGTTCATGGGCTACGACCTGCGCAGCGCCTCCGGCAACGCAAAGCTTTTGAACCTTGCCAGCAACTACGCCTCGGTCATCACCATGGTCACCGCGGGCAAGGTGCTCTACGCCGTGGCCCTGCCGGCGGCGGTGTTCGGCATCATCGGCCACCTGCTGGGCAGCGGCATGGCGCTGAAAAAGGGCGCGAAGTTCATCCGCCCCATGATGCTCTGCGTGCTGGTGCTGCTTCTGGCGGACCTGGTGGGGGAGCTGCTCGCATAACATAATATAAAAAGAGCGCGGGAGATTTTCCCGCGCTCTTTTCAGTTTTTCAGCTTGCTCAGATAGCGGTAGACGGTGGCCTCGCTGGAGCCCAGCTGGGCGGCCACCTCGCTCACCGCGCCCTTCAGATGGAACAGCCCCGCCTGCTGCAGCGCCTCCACAATGCGTATCTTTTCCTCCATGGTCAGCCGGCTGCTGGGCATGCCCGCCCGCCCGGTGACCTCCTCGATGGCTCCCCGCACCACGTCGGGGATGTTGCTCACAAAGATCTCGGTGCTCTGAGGCGCTTCCTCTTCCTCCGTCTGGGGCGTGCCGCTCACCGGCGGCATGCCGCACATGGTCAGGATGTCGTTGGCCGCCTGGATGCCCCGGGAGGGGTCGAAGTTGATGCACAGCATGCCGATGACCTGACCCGCCTCGTCCTTGATGAACATGGTGGAGGAGCGCAGGTTCCCGTTTCGGCGGGAAACGCCCCGGTAGCCCACCTTGTAGTCGTGCTGCTCGTATTCCTTGTCCGCCAGAAAGCGCAGGGCCAGCGCCGTCAGCGGCGCGCCCATGCTGCGCCCGCTGATGTGCCCGTTCACGATGGCCACGATGGCGTTGCTGCCCTCGCTCAGATCGTGCAGCACCACCTCATAATCGCTGCCCAGGGCCTGGCCCAGAAACTCCACCAGCGTTTTATACTGCTCCAGAATGATATGCATTTCCGTACGCCCCTCATTGCATACAAACGACAGTGCGCCTGTGTCAAATTGCTTGCTTTTTTGATAACATATGACACTCTTTCAGTATAACATTCACACACTCAAAATGCAAACAGAGGGCAAAAAAGCAAGAAATCGTCAGCACAATTAACAAATTATTCATAAATACTTGGGCATTGTGATAATAATAAATTAACACGGTGAGAAATTATTGACATACCCTTGAAAAGTGCTAAAATGAAGGTGAAAAGCCGGGCAAACGCGCCGGCGTCGATGGAAAAACGCGCGGGGATCTCCGCGCCGGAGCCGCGGCACGGCCGCCGCGGGCTTCGCCGTTCGTGGGCCGAGGAGAGAACAGGAGAGCGAGAGTATGGACAAGACGATGTTCTTCCGCATTTTGAACAGCGAGATGGAGCTGGCTACCGGCTGTACCGAGCCGGGCGCCGTCGCCCTCACCGGCGCTTACGCGGGCGCCGAGCTGAACAAGCGGGGCGAGGTGATCCGGCGTATGGAAGTCAACGCCTCCACCAACATTCTGAAGAACGCCATGGCGGCCGGCATCCCCGGCACCAAATACACCGGCATGGGCTATGCCTCGGCCATCGGCGCCTGCGCCGCGGCCCCGGAAAAGCAGCTGGAAGTCATCAACGGCGTGTCGGACGATGTGTACAAAGCTGCCGAGCTTCTGGTGGAGAGCGGCAAGGTGGTCGTGGGCCACGCCGACGTGCCTCAGAAGCTGTACATCGAGGTCATCGCCCATGGCGACACCCACACCGCCCGTGCGGTCATCGCCGACCTGCACACCAACCTGATCGCCCTTGAGGTGGACGGCGAGAGCGTCATGACGGCCGGCGGCAGCGCTGCCGGCGGCAGCGACAAGGACGTGGTCACCCCCGAGGAGATCGCCGAGTTCCTGACCCTTCGCAAGATCTATGATTTCTGCGACAAGGAACTGGACCCCATGAACGACCCCATCGACATCATCCGCAGCGCGGTGAGCGTGAACAGCGCCATCTGCGAGCGCGGCCTTGAAAAGGATTACGGCCTGGCCATCGGCCCCAACCTGCGCCGCAACTGCCACGACGGCCTGATGACCTGGGACATGGTCACCAACTCCATGATGGTCACCGCCGCCGGCGCCGACGCCCGCATGGCCGGCGCGCCCTACTCCGTGGTCGCAAACTCCGGCAGCGGCAACCAGGGCATCACCGCCACCATGCCCACCGTGGCTCTGGCCAAGTGGAAGGACATCCCCGAGGACAAGATGCTCCGCGCCGTCACCATGAGCCATCTGGTGGCCATCCGCATCAAGTCCAAGTTCGGCCGTCTGAGCGCTCTGTGCGGCGCCACCGTGGCCGGCACCGGTTCCGCCTGCGCCATTACTTACCTGCTGGGCGGCGACTATGACGCCGTCTGCCGCGCGGTGCCCAACATGATCGGCAACGTGGCCGGCATGCTGTGCGACGGCGCCAAGGCCGACTGCGCGCTGAAGATCTCCTCCTGCGTCAACGCTGCCTTCCAGGCCGCCTTCATGGCCCTGCGCGGCGTGCGCGTGCAGAACACCGATGGCATCGTGGAGACCGATCCCGAGTACACCATCGACAACTTTGCCGAATTGGGCAATCAGGGCTCCGGTCCTCTGGACGCGGCCATCCTGAAAATGATGCTCAATAAACGCTGAGGAGCCGCGGAGAAGGGAACCCCCTCGCAAAGCATTGGGAGAGAAGAGAACTCACAAGAAGCAAAGAGAGGAATTTTGTATGAAAAAGTTTATGACTAGTTTGCCGGCGCGGCTTTTGCTGGCAATCATCATCGGTATCGTTCTGGGTCTGGTCATCCCCGGTGAGGGCTGGGGCCTGAGCGTGATGCAGGTGGCTGTCACTCTGAAGTACATCATGAGCCAGCTCATCAACTTCTGCGTGCCGCTCATCATCATCGGCTTCATCGCTCCCTCCATCACCAAGCTGGGCAACAGCGCCACCAAGATGCTGGGCGTGGCCATCATCATCGCCTACGTCTCCAGCGTTCTGGCCGCTTTCATGTCCATGGCTGCCGGCTTCGGCATCATCCCCAACCTGAACATCGCCAACTCCACCGAGGGCCTGCGTGAGCTGCCCGAAGTGGCCTTCCAGCTGGATATTCCCCAGATCATGCCCGTCATGAGCGCTCTGGTGTTCAGCGTGGTGATCGGTCTGGCCGCCGTGTGGACCAAGGCCGGCACCACCACCAAGGTCCTCGCCGAGTTCCAGGACATCGTTCTGGACATCGTTAAGAAGGTCGTCATTCCCATCCTGCCCTTCTTCATCGCCACCACCTTCCTGGGCCTGGCCTGGGAGGGCTCCATCACCAAGCAGCTGCCCGTGTTCCTGATCGTGATCGTCATCGTGATGATCGGCCACTACATCTGGCTGGCTGTCCTGTACGGCGTTGCCGGCGCCTACTCCGGCAAGAACCCCTGGGAAGTTCTCAAGCACTACGGCCCCGCTTACCTGACCGCCGTGGGCACCATGTCCAGCGCCGCCACCCTGGCTGTGGCCCTGCAGTGCGCCGGCAAGAGCAAGAACCTGCGCAAGGACATGGTCAACTTCGGTATCCCCCTGTTCGCCAACATCCATCTTTGCGGCTCCGTTCTGACCGAGGTCTTCTTCGTGATGACCGTCTCCAAGGTGCTCTACGGTGAGCTGCCTGCTCTGGGCACCATGATCCTGTTCTGCGTGCTGCTGGGCATCTTCGCCATCGGCGCGCCCGGCGTGCCCGGCGGCACCGTCATGGCCTCTCTGGGCCTGATCACCGGCGTCCTGGGCTTCGGCGAGGACGGCACCGCTCTGATGCTGGCCGTGTTCGCTCTGCAGGACAGCTTCGGCACCGCCTGCAACGTCACCGGCGACGGCGCGCTGACCCTGATCCTGACCGGCTACGCCGAGAAGCATCACATGGCCGAGCAGACCGCTACCGTCGACCTGTAACTTCACTCGGGGTTCCTTCTCTCTGCCCCTCCTCATAAACGCCAGACCCCCGGCCGCAAGGCCGGGGGTCTGGCAATTTTTTTGTGTCTGTTTTTTCAGGCGGCGGAATGTGCGCGGGTGCGCTCGGCGGCCTTCAGCGCGCCGTAAAGCAGCGCCGCGTCGATGGGCAGCTTGATGATGTTCTTCACGATCTTCACCGAGCTGAAAATAACAAAGGCCTGACCGTACATCATGTGCAGCCACAACGGCGTGAGGACAAAGTTGATGACCAGCGTCACCGTGAGGCAGGCGCCCACCGCCAGCAGCGGCCGGGGCCGGCGCTTGTAGAACCACAGCCCGTAGATGAAGCCCAGCAAAAACTGGTTGAAGGTGAACCCGAAGAAAAAGGCGCCGTTGGGCCGCAGGAAATAACTCAAAAGGTCCACCGCCACCCCGGCGGTGCCCGCCACCCACGGGCCGCACAGCGCCGCGCACAGCGCCGTTGCCAGAAAGGCGAAGCCGATCTCCAGCACCGGGCTCACCTCAAAGGTGAACAGCCGGTCGATGATGACCGCCGCGCCGGTCAGAAGCCCCGCCACCACAAGGCTGCGGGTGCGGCCGGATTCGGCCAGACTGTCCACAAGCTGGACTTTCAGGGGAAAACGCATACAAAAAGACCTCCTTCAAAATGCGGGTTGCCGCACAATTGAAAGAGGCCCACGGCCGAAAAAGCAAAAAAGCGCGGAGCGCCCCTTTGCAGACCCGGCCCCGCGCGTTACAGTTATGCAGCAGCGGGATGCAAAGCCGGCACCGCGGGCCAAAGGCCCTTCGTCCGCCCCGCAACTCCCCGTCGGGTCGGCACTTGACGCGCAGGCTTTTACTCTGCAAGCCCCATTATACAGGCTGCCCCGGCCTTTTACAATCCCCGGCGGCAAAGAAATTTGAATTGTTCACAAAAACGGTGTACACTATTATACAAAAGCGCCCCGTGCGCACGCATCTTTTAAAAAGGAGGGAACTCCCTTGAAATTTTCCGAAATGCCCTACACCCGGCCCAATGTGGCCCAGACGGTGGAGCGCTACCGCGACATGGCCCGGCGGGCCCGGGCGGCGGCCTCCGGCAAGGAGCTGGTGGACCTGTTCCGCCTGCACAACCAGCTGGACGACGGCTTCGCCACCGCCTACCGCCTGGCGCAGATCCGCCACACGCTGGACACCCGGGACGAATTCTACGACGCGGAGAACGACTTCTTCGACCAGGCGGCCCCCGAAGTGGGCAACGCCCAGCTGGAGTTTTACCGCGCGGTGCTGGCCAGCCCCCACAAGGCGGCGTTGGCCGAGGCCTACGCCCCCATCCTGCTGGACAAGATGGAGCTGGCGGTGAGCGCTGCCTCCGACGAGGTGCTGGAGCTGATGCAGCAGGAGAACGCCCTGGCCAGCCGCTACCAGAAGATCAAGGCGGGCGCCCAGGTGGCCTTTGACGGCAAGACCCTCACCCTGCCGGGTCTCGACCCCTACAAGCAGAGCCTGGACCGGGCGGTGCGCAAGGCCGCCTTTGAGGCCGAGGGCGGCTTCTACGACCGCAACCGGGAAGAGCTGGACGACATCTACACCAGGATGATCGAAAACCGCAACGCCCAGGCCCGCAAACTGGGCTACGACAGCTACGTGGACCTCTCCTACAAGCGGATGGGCCGCCTGGGCTACGGCCCCAAAGAGGTGGCCAGCTTCCGGGAGCAGGTGGCGAAGTACGTCACCCCGCTGGCCCATGAGTCCATGAAGGCCCAGTTTGCCCGCACCGGCATGGCCGACGCCAAATTCTACGACACCACCGTCTCCTTTGCCGACGGCAATCCCACCCCTGTGGGCACTGCTGACGAGCTGCTGGCCAAGGCGGTGCAGATGTACACCGAGCTCAGCCCCGAGACCGCTCGCTTCATCCGCTTCATGAACGAGAGCGAGCTGTTCGATCTGGTCAGCCGCCCCGGCAAGGCCACCGGCGGCTACTGCGAGACCATCCCCGCCTACGGCGCGCCCTTCGTGTTCTCCAACTTCAACGGCACCTCCGGCGACGTGGACGTGCTCACCCACGAAGCGGGCCACGCCTTCCAGGCCTGGGTGGCCGCGGGCCAGGGCATGTGCCAGGAGCTGGCTAACCCCGGCATGGAGAGCTGCGAGATCCACAGCATGTCCATGGAGTTCCTCACCGCCCCCTGGCACCACCTGTTCTTCGGCGGCAACGAGCGCACCACCGCAAAGTACGCCCTGGCCCACGCCGAGGACGCGCTGACCTTCCTGCCCTACGGCTGCATGGTGGACGAATTCCAGCACATCGTCTACGCCCAGCCCCACCTCACCCCGGACGAGCGCAACCGCGTCTGGCTGGAGCTGGAGCGCAAGTACCGCCCCTGGAACGACTTCGAGTCCCTGCCTTTTTACAGCCGGGGCGCGGGCTGGCAGCGGCAGCTGCACATCTACGAGGCCCCCTTCTACTACATCGACTACTGCCTGGCCCAGATGGCGGCGCTGCAGTTCTTCGCCGCCTCCCTCAACGACCGGGACGACGCATGGCAGCGGTATCTGGCGCTGGTGAAGAAGGCCGGCTCCGACACCTACGCCGGCCTTGTGAGCGCGGCGGGCTTCGCGGTGCCCTTCGAGCAGGGCGCCATCGAGCCGGTGGCCAAACAGGTGGCCGACTGGTGCGCCAAAAAGAATTCCGAACTGGCCTGAATCCCGACTCATTTGCCGCCCCGGCCAAAACCGGGGCGGCTTTTTCTCTTATATAATGTATAGGGAAGGGCGTTTCGGGCCATGATTTTGGTGGGCCGAGGGAAAAATTAAAAAAATTGGAAAAAGAGGGTTGACTTTTGACTCTCAGGCTCGTATAATACTGTCTTGCGCCCCCCGGAAGGGAGCCGGCACCCGCCGGTCACCGGAAAGGCCGCCGAA
>ERZ1673695.121-NODE-121-length-136800-cov-16.092318_pt1 | contig 136800 bp, 138 predicted proteins | sample MGYA00580225_ERZ1673695 | MGnify/ENA primary metagenome ERZ1673695 (study PRJEB41218, sample SAMN15661739) | gut metagenome | host: Homo sapiens | place: Canada: London | collected 2015-08-20/2019-03-30 | study: EMG produced TPA metagenomics assembly of... | reverse complement strand
AAATCGACTGACCTTTCTTTTTTACCCAACAATATCTTTAATTAAGGGAGACGGGCAAAAGCTATCCCGACATAACAATGATACCCGATATCTGTTCGGTGCTCGATATTTCGGAGCATGAGCTGATAAGCGGCGCGAACGACACGGAGTATCACGAGATGAAAAGGGACGCGCGCATATTCAGGAAGCTGAGCGGGACATTCTTTTGGGGCTTCACGGGCGCGTATGCGCTGGCGCTTATTATATGTTTCATATGCGACCTCGCCGTGAATCACAGGTTTACTTTCTTCCCCGTGGTTTTCGGTAGTCTCCTGACGGCGTTTTCGTTCGTTCCGACATTCACGCGCTTTACCGAAAAGCATAAGCTCGCGGTGTTCACGGGTTCGACCTATCTCTCGCTTGTCCTGCTGTTTGTCATCTGCTGCGCAAAATACGGGCAGAATTGGTTCGGCGCCGCCGCACTCGGCACTCTGCTCGGCTATACCGCGATATTCGCTCCGTTCTTACTCAGACGGTATATGTCCGCAAGGGGACGCAGATTTATTCCCGTCGTATACTTTTTGCTGTTCTTCGCCTGCCTCGCCCTGCTCGTTTCGGCGGCAAGAATAACGAATGTATTCAGCCTGCCCAAGGGACTGCTCATTGTGCTCTATTCATTTATTCCATTCGCGGTGACTGCCGTCATGCATATTATCTGCAAGCACCCGCTGATAAACGCCTCGGTCGATGTCCTCGCGTTCGGCTCGGTTATATATGCTCTGCCGCGTTTTCTCACCGCTGTGCTCGGCAGCGTAGAGGGCGCGAACTACGCCGTGAATTTCGCCGACTGGGCGCATTTCGCAAACGGCAATGTATATCTGCTCATTTTAATATTCACGCTCGCGGTTTCAGTATCATTGCTCGCGGCAGGTATCGCAAAACTGCGCCGCACGCGTTGACACATGGCAGATTATGTAATATAATATACCAAAATCGTGTGGATTTTTCCGAACCTGACGGGTTTATTTTTCGCCATGCACCTTTTCGGTGCGTGGCTTTTTTGATGAAAAGAGGGGTTATTTTGCAAAACAGGAAGCTGAAAATTCCGAGCGAGGTCGTTTATATCCTCGCCGTCGCCCTGCTCTCGCTCGCGGTCGCAATGCTCACGGCGGCAAACTTCGGCGTGTCGATGATAGTCGCGCCGGCATATCTTCTGAGCCTGAAAGTCGGAATTCTCACATTCGGCCAGGCGGAATATGTCATTCAGGCGGGGCTGTTTATTATCTTCTGCATCGTCATGCGCGGATTCAGGGCGGTGTATCTCTCGTCGTTCGTGACCTGCCTTATCTACGGCGCGGCGCTCGATCTCTGGCGGTGCATCCCGTTCTTCAACCCGACCGTCACCCCGCCCGGGAGCATGTCCATGCCGATAAGAATACTTCTTTTTATCCTCGGCGTGCTGCTGACCTCGTTCTCGGTCGCGATGTTTTACAAAACCTATCTCTATCCGCAGGTCTACGACTTTTTCGTCAAGGGCGTCAGCGGAAAGTTCGGCATAAAGCTGTCGCGATTCAAGACCTGCTTCGATTTATCCTGCCTCGCGGTGGCGGCGATAATGTCTCTCGCGTTTTTCAGGCGCTTTGAGGGCATCGGCTGGGGCACGCTCGTTATCGCCTCGATAAACGGTACGATAATCGGCTTTTTCTGCCGCCTGTTTGATAAGTATTTCGACTTTCCGCCGCTGTTCAAAAAATTCGCCGCTCATTTTGAGCTCGACAAAAAGCAGTGACATATTTTCCCGCAGGGGAGTTTTCTTCACAAAAAGTTTGATTTTTTCCCCTTGACTGCACGCCCCGCAGAGTGCATTATATATTTGACGAGATAAAATTAATTTACGGGAGGAGACATAAAATGAGCACATTCCCCGATGTAAAGAAAAATTTCGGCTTCGGCTGCATGAGACTGCCCATGGACGGCGAAAAAGTAGATTACGCCGAATTCACAAAGATGGTTGACGAGTTCATGGCACAGGGCTTCAACTATTTCGACACCGCACGCGTCTACATCGGCGGTCAGGGCGAGACGGCGATACGCGACTGCGTCGTAAAGCGCTATCCCCGCGACAGCTTCATTCTCACCGACAAGCTCTCCGATTCGCTGTTTAACAGCGAGGACGAGATACGCCCGCTGTTTGAAAAGCAGCTCGAGAGCTGCGGAGTGGACTACTTCGACTTCTACCTCCTGCACTCGCAGACGAAGTCGATATTTGAAAAATACAAGAAGCTGCACGCCTATGAGCACGCGTTCGAGCTGAAAAAAGAGGGCAAGGTAAAGCACGTCGGCTTCTCGTTCCACGACACCGCCGACGTACTCGACGAGATGCTTAACGAATACCCGGAGATTGAGGTGGTTCAGATCCAGCTCAACTACATCGACTTCGAGGACCCCGCCGTTCAGGCGCGCCTGTGCTACGAGGTCTGCCGCAAGCACAACAAGCCCGTAATAGTCATGGAGCCTGTCAGGGGCGGAAAACTCGCCGACATTCCCGAGCAGGGCAAGGCTATATTCGACGCTCTTCACGGCGGCAGCCCGGCGAGCTACGCGATACGCTACGCAGCGGACTTCGACGGCGTATTCATGGTGCTCTCCGGCATGAGCAGCTTAGAGCAGATGAACGACAACCTGTCGTTTATGAAGGACTTTAAGCCCCTGAGCCACGAGGAGAGACGGGCGATAGCGGAGGTCTGCGACGTTATACGCGCGACCCACACCATACCCTGCACCGCGTGCCGCTACTGCACGGACGGCTGCCCCGAGCATATCCTTATCCCCGACCTGTTCTCGTGCATGAACGCAAAGCAGCTCTGCCGCGACTGGAACTCGGACTGCTACTATGAGGTCTACACCGAGAATCACGGCAAAGCGTCGGACTGCATCGGCTGCGGAAAGTGCGAGCACTCGTGCCCTCAGCATCTGCCCATACGCGAGCTGCTCAGGGAGGTTGCAAAAACCTTTGAGAGCGAAGAGGCAGAATAAATTCGCTCAATTATATAAAAACAAAACCGACCGCAACGGGAAACCGCCGCGGTCGGTTTTTGTATGCTTCTTTGTTGACAAGTTTTGATTTGCGCCGGAATCTCCAAACAACAACCCCACCTAACGGCAAGCCGCAGGTGAGGTTCTGTTCTGTCCGCACTCCGCAGGGGAGTGCGTATCATCAGCTGAATATGAGCGTTGTGATGCTCAGACCGGGGATTTCGACCTCCTGTTTATACTCTCCGTCGTAGGTGAGCTTGAGATCGTACTGGTCATTCGTGGTGTATATCTTGAGGTTGTCTCTGCCGCTGATGCCCTCGAAGTTGAAGGTGCAGCCCGCATCGTCGTTGACGATGACGACAACTATGCTGCCGTCCGGCGTGAGGAAGGACGCGCAGTTGGTCTTGTTGAGGATAACAAAGCCCATCTGCTTCTTTATCTTCCACGCGACGCGGTCGTTGACATCCTTTTCGTTGGAGATGACCTTGCTGCCGACAGGAACAAACTTCGAGAAATGCGCAAGCGCATTGTATCGCTTGGCGGTGTAATATTCGTTGCACTCATGGTCGGCGATGATGAGTCCGTCGGAGTTGTCGCCCCATTCGCTGACTGCGACCCACGAGGTCCACGCCGTGGCGTTTGAATACATGATATCCTGGCAGATGGTTCTCGCCATGGTGCGCGCGCCGGATATCGATCTCGTTGTGCTGTGGCAGGGCAGCTCGCACCACTCATCCATCTCGACCGTCACATCGGGATAGTATCTTCTCAGATACTGACCCCAGGCCTTCTTGAGCAGATAGTTCGTGTCGGACCAGTAGGAGTGATAAGAATATGTCGCCATGACGCTGTTGAGCTCTTCGTCCTTGCTGATTTTCTTTATATATTCGAATGCGGGGTTGCCTATTTTCGAGACCTCGCACATGGACATTTTGACATTGAGTCCGCGCTCCTTTATGCTCTTGGCAAACATGCGGTAGAGCTTGAACATCTCCTTTTCGTCGTAGTGGCAGCCCTCCTGATAGACGTTGTCGCCGCCCCATGAGACAAGCGGCTCGTTTATCGGACTTATATATTTAACCGGCACGCCGAGCTCAAGGAAATGCTCGGTTATGTCAAGAAAATAGTCGACATATTCCTGATAACATTCGGGCTTGAGGTTGTTCTGATGCTTCTTCAGTCCGCCGCTCGCCTGACCGGAAACGGTCATTGAAAAGTGCGGCGAGTTTGAAAACAGAACGACTGAGTCAATGCAGCCGTAGCTCATGCAGAGTTTGAGCATATTCATTGCATTCGCGTCCTGCGACCAGTCATATTCATATTTCCCGGTCTTTTCGTTATATACAAGGAAGCTCGCCGTGCTCTTCCACGAATCGGGATCGAGACGGGAGTTGGGGTTCTGCTTTTCGCCCGAGCCGACGTTGTATCTGTATATGTTCAGCCCGAGTCCCTCTTTGCTGTAGAGAAGCTTTGCGATATCGTCGGCGTTTTTGCTTCCTCCTGCGACCTGCGCCCACCATGCCGCGGCGGCGCCCCAGCCGTTCATTTCCTGGAGCGTCTCCGTCTCGTTTACCGTGAGCGTTACGCGGCTTGTATCCTGAGTGTTTTTGATGTTCGAGACGTTTATCGAGCCGGTGATGAACAGCGAGACCAGAAAAACGGCTACATTATAAAGAGCTTTTTTGACATTTGCCATTGTTATCCCTCCTGATACCACAAGTTTATCAGAAGAAATATAAAAGGTCAACTAAAAAATCGAAAAGAGTTGCTGCGGGACAGTATGTTTCGCCGCACCCTACGAAGTGCGTGTCAATAAAATTGTGCAATTTCGCGGGCGAATGAAATCCAACCATACCATGCACTTTTTCACTATTCACTTTTACTTATTACCTTGAGCGAAGCGAAACACCCCTGCAGGGGAGCCTAAAATCAGGCAAACGGAGTTCGCATATAAAACAGAAATCCCCGTATGTCCTGCATACGGGGAGATATTTTAGAGTATGATGAGTTCTTTCGGCGCGTGGGTGAGTCCACGGCTGCCGTCTTCCGTGATGAGTACCATGTCCTCGATTCTGACTCCGAAAAGTCCGGGCAGATATATGCCGGGCTCCGCGGTGACAAGATGTCCGGGGGCGAGAATCTCTTTCGAGCGGGGCGATACGCGCGGCTGCTCGTGAATCTCAACGCCGACTCCGTGACCCGTGCCGTGGCCGAAGAATTCGCCGTAGCCCGCGTCGGTTATGATATCGCGCGCGGCTTTGTCCGCGTCGGCGCAGGAGACGCCGGGAGCCATCTTCTCCATCGCGGCGAGCTGCGCTTCGAGGACGGTGTTGTATATCTTCTTCTGCTCTTCGCTTACGGAGCCGACTGCGACGGTTCGCGTCATGTCGCTGTGGTATCCGCCGACGACTGCGCCGTAGTCCATGGTGATGAAGTCGCCGTTTTCAATCTTTTTGTCCGAGGGCACGCCGTGCGGCATCGAGGAGTTGACTCCGCTGACTGCGATCGTCTCAAACGAGAGCGCCTCCGCGCCGTTTCGGAGCATATAGTAGTCGAGTTCGAGCTGAATCTCGCGCTCGGTCACGCCGGGCTTTATAAATTCAAGTATGTGGTCGAATGCGCGCTCGGCTATCGCCTGCGCCTCGCAAACGAGCTTCACTTCGCCGTCGGATTTTACCATCCTGAGCGCGTCTATCGCTCGGTCGGCGTAGTTCTCGGTGCATATGCCTGTGTCGGGCATCCACTTTGTGAACTCCTCGAACTGGGCGACGGTGAGTCTCGTCGTCTCAACGGCGAGGTTGTTTATTTTGAATTCGCTCATCAGCTGCGGCAGCTCGGTGCTCAGATCTTTTGTGAGTCTGACGGGGCAGACGGTTATCTTCTTCTGCGCCGCCTCGACATAGCGCGAGTCGGTGAGGAATACCGTGCCGTTTCTCGAAATGAGCAGAACGCCGTCCGACGACGGGAACGAGGTGAAATAGCGCCTGTTCTCCTCGGACATTATCAGCGCGCCGTCGAGCTCCGACGGCAGAAGCGAAAGAAACTTGTCGAAAATCATTCTCTGTTCCTCCTTAGGGTACTTTTGAAAAAAGCGGTGAGAAATCCCTTTCCCACCGCCTTTAAATGTACAGTTGTACAGTGCAGGTACTTATTTGTACTTGCGCTTGCGAGCCGCCTCAGACTTCTTCTTTCTCTTGACCGAAGGCTTCTCATAGTGCTCTCTCTTGCGGACCTCCTGGATAACTCCGTCTCTGGAAGTCTGTCTCTTGAAACGCTTGAGTGCGCTCTCGAGAGATTCGTTCTCTTTAACTTTGACCTGACTCATTAATATTCCCTCCCTCCGCTGCAATTGCAAGGGCTAATTAGCATAAGCTTGCCTCTAATTATACAACAGGTGAATTTTATTGTCAACCGCTTGGGGGGATTTTTTATTTTTGATTAAAATATCCTTTTTTACTGCGGCTTTACAACGAGGTTGACGAGCTTGCCGGGGACATAGAGCTCTTTTATAAACGCCATGCCGTCGGTGAACTCCCTGACCTTGTCGAGCTCCTTGGCTCTGGCAATCGCGTCGGCAGCCTCGATATCGGCGGGCACGGTGAAGCGGTCGCGGACTCTGCCGTTGACCTGAACGGCGATCTCTATTTCGTCGTCAACGCACTTGCTCTCGTCGTAGTCGGGCCACTTCGCGGTCGAGCAGAGACCCTCTTCGCCGAGCTGTTCCCACATCTCCTCGCACAGGTGCGGAGCGAACGGGCAGAGCAGGCGGATGAATACGGACAGCTCGTCCTTTGTCAGCGTGCCGACATCGTTTATCTCGTTGAGGCAGGTCATCATCGCGGCGATCGCGGTGTTGAACTTCATGTCCTCAATATCCTGCGAGACCTTTTTGACTGTCTTGTTCAGTATCGATTCGAGCTTTTTCGTCGTGCCGTTGCCCTCGGCGATATCCGACAGGGACGCGACTCTCTCGAGGAAGCGCTTGCAGCCCTTGACGCCGCTCTCTTTCCACGGGGCGGAGGCTGAATAGTCGCTCATGAACATTATATATGTGCGCAGGGTGTCCGCGCCGTACTTTTTGATAACATCGTCGGGGTCAACAACGTTGCCGCGGGACTTCGACATCTTCACGCCGTCCGCGCCGAGCACGAGTCCGAGACCTGAACGCTTCACATACGGCTCGGGCACGGGGACTTCGCCGATATCATAGAGGAAGCGGTGCCAGAAGCGCGAATAGATAAGATGGCGCGTGACATGCTCCATGCCGCCGTTGTACCAGTCGACGGGGAGCCAGTACTTGAGCTTGTCTTTGTCTGCAAAGCACTTGTCGTTGTGCGGATCGATGTAGCGCAGGAAGTACCAGGACGAACCAGCCCACTGGGGCATTGTGTCCGTCTCGCGCTTCGCGGGCGCGCCGCACTTCGGGCAGGTGCAGTTGACGAAGGAATCTATCTTCGCGAGCGGGCTTTCGCCGCCCTCGCCGGGCTCAAAGTTCTCAACATCGGGGAGCTTGAGCGGCAGCTCGTTTTCGGGCACTGCTACCATGCCGCAGTTCGGGCAGTGGATAATCGGAATGGGCTCGCCCCAGTAACGCTGGCGGTTGAATGCCCAGTCCTTCATCTTGTACTGGACGCCCTTCTCGCCGATGCCGCGCGCCTTGAGGAACTCGAGCATTTTTTCTATAGACTCTTTCTTGTTGTCCGTTCCGTTGAGGAAATCGGAATTTATCATCTCACCGTCGCCGGTGTATGCTTCTTTTTCAATGTCGCCGCCCTTGATGACCTGGATGATGTCAATGCCGAACGCCTTTGCAAAATCCCAGTCGCGCTGATCGTGGGCGGGAACAGCCATAATGGCGCCGGTGCCGTAGCCCATCATGACATAGTCGGAGATGAATATCGGAATCTCCTTGCCGTTGACGGGGTTGACTGCGGTGAGTCCGCTGAGCTTGACGCCGGTCTTGTCCTTGACAAGCTGAGTGCGCTCGAACTCGGTCTTTTTGCCGCATTCGGTGCGGTATTTTTCGACCTCGTCCATGTTCGAGATGCGGTCAGCGTACTTGTCGATGAGCGGATGCTCGGGAGCCATGACCATGAATGTGACGCCGAAGAGGGTGTCGGGGCGGGTGGTGTATATGCGCAGTGTCTCATCAGTTCCCGAGAGGGTGAAGTTGACGAATGCGCCGGTCGAGCGGCCGATCCAGTTCTCCTGCTGAGCCTTTATATTAGCCGGGAAGTCGACATGCTTGAGTCCGTCAAGCAGCTTGTCGGCGTATTCAGTTATGCGCAGGAACCAGACGTCCTTTGACTTTTGAACAACGTCGCTGTGGCAGATATCGCACTTGCCGCCCTGCGAGTCCTCGTTGGAGAGCACGCATTTGCAGCTCGGGCAGTAGTTGACGAACGCCTTGTCGCGGAAAACGAGTCCGTGCTCGAACATCTTGAGGAATATCCACTGGGTCCACTTATAGTAGTCGGTGTCGGTCGTGTCGATAACGCGGCTCCAGTCGAATGCGAAGCCGACGCGCTTGAGCTGACCGGTGAAATTGCGGATGTTCTGGTCGGTGACTATGCGCGGATGGGTGCCGGTCTTTATCGCGTAGTTCTCGGCGGGCAGTCCGAATGCGTCGAAGCCTATCGGGAACAGGACGTTGTAGCCCTGCATCCTGCGCTTGCGGCAGATGACCTCCATGCCGGAATAAGCCTTGATGTGGCCGACGTGCATGCCTGCGCCGCTCGGATAGGGGAACTCGATGAGCCCGTAGAACTTGGGCAGCGAGAAATCGTCGATAGCTCTGAAGGTGCCCTCTTTCTCCCAGCGGTCCTGCCACTTCTTTTCAATGGTTTTGAAATCGTAGTTTGCCATGATTTATGTCATTCCTTTCGGATGTTCTCTCTCAGTCGGTCAGCAGGTCGCTTATGTCAAGCTGCTGCGCGTCGTTCCAAAGGCGCTCGAGGTTGTAGTATTCGCGCTGATCCTTCTGGAACAGGTGGACGAGCACGCTGCCGAAGTCGAGCAGAATCCAGCCGGTCGCGCGTCCCTCAATGTGCTCGGGTGCTGCGCCGAGCTTGCCCATCTCGTATTCGAGATCGTCCGCGAGGCTCTTGACATGGGTGTTTGAAGTACCGGTCGCGATGACAAAATAGTCGGAGACTATAGTCAGCTCCTCGGTCTTTATCGCCGTGATGTCCAGCGCCTTTTTCTTGTCGAGTATTTTAACTATTTCGTTTGTCAGTTCTCTGGGGGTCATTTCTCTGAACTCCTCTCGGTTATAAGTTCATTGTAGCAGTCGACGCTCGACGGGTCGATTATCATTCCGTCGGCGAGGAGCTTTGATATGCAGTATCTTTGGGTGTAGAGCATCGCGGATTCTATCGACTGTTCCGAAAGCTCTCGGACTTTGTCGACATCCGGATATTTTCTGTCCTCGCTTATGAAATCCGCGAGGTAGACTATCTTTTCGAGCTGCGTCATGTTGGCTTTGCCCGTAGTGTGCCAGCGAACCGCGCCGATGATATCCTCGTCGGTGATATGAAGCGCCAGTTTTAAAAATGCCGCTCCTGCTATCGCGTGCCAGAGCTTGCGGTTCAGGCGCTCGGACGGAGATAACATTATATCAGCTTTTTCTATTATTTGCAACTGCTCCTCGGGCGCGGCGTTCTTCATCACATCGTGCAGAAGCCCCGCAAAATAAGCCTTTTCGGGGTCTGCGCCGTATAGCTCGGCAAGGTGCCGGGCGCTCTTTGCAACGCCGAGCGAGTGAATGTATCTGTAATCGTCGAGCTTAGTTTTCAGCAGCTCGTCATATTCTTTGTATTTCTCGGGTACGTTCAAGTGTAAAGCCCTTTCTTTTCGATATAGTCGCGCACGCCGTCGGCGAGAAGTCCCTGCGTGCTCTCTTTTTCGGAGATCCTGCGGCGAATGATGGTCGAGCTTACTTCAAAGACCGGAATCTCGATGAATTTTATCTTTTCTGTTTCCTCCGGCGTGAACTTGCCCTCGAGCTCGGGCACGAAGCCGTGCTTGCGCGAGGCGGCGCAGAGGGTGCACATCATGAGTATGTCGTGATAGCGGTACCACTCGTCGAATGTCGCGAGCATATCCGAGCCGACTATCAAAAACAGCTCGGCGTCCGGGTATTCGCGCTTTATCTCGCAGAGTGTGTCATAGGTGTAGCTCTTGCCGACGCGGCGAAGCTCCGTGTCCGAGACGGAAAACCGACGGTCGCCCTCAAAGCTCAGGCGGCACATCTCGAATCTGTCCCTGCTGCGAGCAAGGTTCAAGACGTGCTTGTGCGGCGGAACCGACGCCGGAATAATGAGAACGCGGTCGAGCTGCAGCTTGTCCGCGATAGCGGTAACAAGCCTTATGTGCCCCATGTGCGGCGGATTGAAGGTGCCGCCGAAAATGCCAAGTCGCATATATCTTTCTCCTTGAAACTGTCAGTATTCGGTGTCGTCCGAGAGCGACGCGCTGCCGCTTATCGGGATAACCTCGCCGAGATAAGTCGGCTCTGGCTTGAAAATGCACATAAAGAAGTCCTTGCACCGGGCGAGGCTCTCGCGCACGAAATTATAGACGGGCTTGCCGTAAACGCGCTTGTCCGCCGCCACGCCGTATGCATCTATCCCCAGACGGCGCGCATTGTAGACCGCGCGGTAGAGGTGATATTTCTGCGTGACGACTATTGCGCTCTTGACTTCAAAAACATCGTGGGCGCGGTACATCGACTCATATGTCGAAAAGCCCGCATGGTCGAGGAACACATCGTCGGGGTCAACGCCTCTGCCGACGGCGTATTGTTTCATATGGTTGACCTCGTCGTATGAATCCCTGCCGTGGTCGCCGCTCGCGAGTATCTTTTTGCCCGCGCCGGATTGATATAAATCAACGCCCGTGCTCATTCTGTCCTCGAGCATATGACTCAGCGTGCCGTTGGAGTTGACCTTTGCGCCGAGCACCAATACGCAGTCCGCCCCGCGTCCCGCCGCCTCGTCTGCGCTGATTATATACTTGCTCGCGCTGAGCATCACGACGGCGTTTATCACGCACGGAGTCAGCACCGCGAGCGCAAGAAGCACGCAGAGGACGGAAATTATTATCTTTTTCTTTGAACGCGGTTTTTTCATGGCGTTTCTCCTGAAAGAGTTGATTTATATGCGGCAGGCAGTGAGACGGAGTGTGGATGTCGTGACATTACCGCCGTTGATGCATAATGTTGAGTTATAAGTTTTTACCCACTACCTTCGCTACCTACCTTAACGAAATATTTTATCTTATACAGCGTTTCGGCATTTTCTTTTTATTTGAAAAAGAAAACGCCTGCAAAAGAAAAGCAAACTCAGGGCTTCGCCCCGAGACCCCGCGAACGCCGCGCCGCAGTACATAGCTTGTGCTACTCAGTAGGCAGCTCGGCACATTCGCCCGCAAACGCGCTGGAGCTTGAACGAGTGCGGGCTCGTGCGGCTTGCAAAGCAAGCCGTTCAGCCCTCTCAAAACATAGTCGCCTATCGCCCTTGGAGCGGGCGCTATGCTCCTTGTTTTTCGCCAACATCGCCTCGCTTTATCCGCCACCGGCGGCGCTTCGGCGACGTTGCCCGCGTCCTCAGATAGCCCGTTTCACTGCGGCGAGGCTATTGGAGGCTTGTTCCTCGGGGTTTATAAAGTCGTTTGCTTTACTTTTGTAAAATTGTGCGGTATTTGACCGCAAGCGGATATTATAAGCACCCTGAAAACGATGGGCGGTAATTTGCAATGTTGCGGCTGCCGCGGGGATATAGATTATATTTCACCCCAACAGCGGTGCTTCGCCGCCGTCGATTCTCTTTGCTATGCGCGAAAACGCTTTTGCCGCCGCGCTCGATGCCGGGAGCGGTTCGCCGCGCATCGCGCAGTGCGACACCGCCGCGTCCTCGGGTACGATGCCGATTAGCTGAACGCATACCGCATCAATGACATCGTCGATGTTGAGCAGCTTCTTTTTGCATACAGCCTTTTCGTCAAAGCGGTTGATGACGAGCCTTATGTCCGAAAGCCCGAGTTTTCGCATCGCGCCTGCTGTTATGTTGACGCTTCGCACGCATACCGCGTCGGCGGTGGAGACGACAATGCCCCTGTCCGCTGCGGCGCAGGCGAGCTCGAATCCGTCGGAGAGCCCCGCCGGAGCGTCAAAAAATATATAGTCGTAGTCTTTGGCGAGCTTGTCTGCAAGCTCTTTCATGCTCTCTTTGGTGAACGAGTCGGACATGCGCATCGGCGCAGTCATCAGCATCGGACCGCCCGCGGCGAGTGCCGCCTGATTCGGCTCGCATCCGCCGTCGATAACATTGCCCCAGTCGAAGAGCACGTCTTTCTGGGTGCCGAAAATCAGGTCGAGGCTGCGAAGTCCGATGTCCATGTCGAGCATGAGCACGCGCTTGCCGGCGCCGCTCAGCGCACGCGCAAGTCCGGCCGTCAGAGATGATTTGCCGACGCCGCCCTTGCCGGAGGCGATAACTATTTTTTCAGCCATTTAATCTAATCACCCCAGAAGAGTATTCTCGCTCTGCGGCGCGGCTGCCGTCTGCGAGCTGTTGAAGTAGTATTCGTATATCGGCTTTGCGATCTGCGCGAGGGAGGACGAACCGTAGACGCCCTCGCAGATAAACGCCATGGATATCTCGGCGTTTTTGCTCGGCGCGAAGGTGATATAAAGACCGTTGTTGATAACCTGGCTGACGCCGTTTATCTTTCTGTTCTCTTCGGAAGTACCGGTCTTTGCGGCAGTCTGAACGTCGAGCCCCTTGAGAGCCGACTGTATAATACGGTTGTTGTTGACAACGTACTCCATGCCCTCGGTGACGCAGTCGATGGCATATTTCGATATGCCCGTCTCGAGCGCGACTTTCGGGGTCTTTTCAACGAGCGTCTCGGAATAGTCGGCGCTCTTGACCGATTTGATGAGATGCTGTTCGTACCTCGTGCCGCCGTTTGCTATCGTGGCGACGTAGTTTGCAAGCTGGATGGGCGTGAAGCGCGTACCACCTTCGCCGATGGACGAAAGGATCAGATAGCCGGGCAGCCATGTCTGACCGATGCTTTCGCGGTACTCGGGGCTGTCCTCAATGCCCTCCGCCTCGGTCAGCTCAACGCCGGTCTTGACGCCGAGCCCGAGCATGGAGCGGTATTCGTTGAGCCTGCTGACTCCGAGCTCCTCGCCGCAGGTGTAGAAATATATGTTGCACGAATCCTGGAGCGCGGTTCTGAGCGTCAGGTTTCGGTCTTTGTGGTTGATGTTGCAGTAGAATGTGTGGTCGAGGTATTTGAACTCTCTCGTGCAGCGGATGACCCTGTCGCGGTTTGTGAGTCCCTCTTCAATAGCCGCTATGGCGACCGAGGGCTTCGAGGTCGAGCCGATGGCGTAGGTGCTGCGCAGCGCCCTGTTCCAGAGCGGAGTGCGCTCGTCTTTGCTCAGCTCCGAGTATTTCTCGCTGTAGGTGTTCAGATCATAGGTCGGATAGCTGAGCATGGTCAGTATTTCGCCCGTGTTCGGGTCGTTGACAACGAGCGCGCCCGCGGCGGGAACGCCGTATTTATTCTTTGAGGATTTGGCGTAGTTCTCTGTCCACTTCGCGAATGTGTCCTGCGCGAGCTTCTGCATGTCAGCGTCAATGGTGAGCACGACCGTCGCGCCCTGAACGGGCTCTTTCGTAACCGTCTCGGAGACGTTGCCGTCCGGGTCTACGGTGACGACCTTTTCGCCGTCCGTGCCGCGAAGATACTCTTCCATCGAGTATTCGATTCCGCTTTTGCCGACCATGTCGTTCATACCGTAGCCCTTGTCTTTGAGCTCGGCGTATTCCTCGGCGTTTATCTTGCCGACGGTGCCTATAATATGTGCGGCGAGGGTGCCGTCGACAATGTGTCTGTAGGGCACTACCTCAACGTCAACGCCCTTGAAAGTCGCACTGTTCTCTTTAACTTTTGCGACGAGCACATCGCTGACATCCTCGGCGAAAGTATAAGAGTTGCTGACTCCGAAGCCGTTCAGGAGCATCTGATAGCGAACCGCCGCGATTTTCAGGCCGTCCCTGAGCGAATAGCTGGGGTCGATCTCAAACATCTCGACCATCGCGTCGTAGCAGTTCTGCGCCGTGGCGTAGGAGTTGAGGTTCAAATAGTCCTTGCCTTTCATGACCTCGATTTCTTTTTCGCTGTCGGCTTTATAGACGAGTCCGCCCGAAGCGTCAATGACTATCGGCAGGTCGTTCTCCCACTCGGTGTTGTTCGCTTCAAAAAGCCTGATGAGTGAGATTATTATAGAATTCCTCTCGGCGTTCTCTTTCTTCGAGGGGAAATATGAATAGTTGAAAACTATGGAGTAGCCCTGGCGGTTCTCGACTATGGGTTTGCCGTTGCGGTCGACTATTTCGCCGCGCGCCGCATGAATGGTGACGGTAGTCTGCTTCGCGGTGTTGACGGCGCTCGCATATTTCTCGCCGTCAACGAGCTGAACTTTGACGAGCACGCCGACAAAGACAAGTATGAACGCGAGCAGTATGCAGGGCAGGGCAATGCGCCTTATCGCAAGTCTCTTTGAATCCATCGGGCTTTCTCCTTTCTTTTATCTTTTTACTTCGCTGGGCAGCAGCCTGCTGATGCCTCTTGTTATTAAGAACCAAAGCGGCGTGAATATCACTGTGTAGAGCACGCTCGGCAGGCAGAAGGTGAGCAGCAGCCTGCCGCCGTGGACTCCCGCCGCGGCGACGAACACTATCCAGTAGACGAATGTATGCACAAGCAGCGCCAGCGCGGAGAAAATCAGCGCGGTGACGATGTTGTTTCTTATCATGTTGTTGACGAGCATTCCGCACACGAGACCGACTACAGTCAGCAAAATGGCGTTTATGCCCTGGGTGCCGCCGGTCACGTCGAGCACTACGCCCGCGAGCAGACCGAGGAGCATGCCTGCAGTCTCGCGCTCAAACATCGCGATGCAGACCACCATGACCGTCACTGCGAGCTGATGCGCGCCGAACGGCTCGGGCAGAAGTCCCGGCGTGTTCTGGATAACGGCGCAGAAAATCAGCAGCACTGCGAAAATCACGCGGCGGATTATAAGTCTTTTCTTTTCGGCTGTGAGACCCATAGACAAGTCCCTTTCGATAAATTTGTTACTCTGTGACGCTCGAACCCTGACCCTCGAACTCGGTGATTATAAAAACATCTGTTATCGAAGCTATGTCCGCGCCGGGCTTGATTATCGCGGTCGCGGAGATGTCCGTGTCGGAGTCCTCGACTTTTGTGACCGTGCCTATAATTAAGTCGCGCGGATAGATGCCGCCGACTCCCGATGTGCAGACGATTCCGCCGGGGGAGACCGCCGTTGAGCTCGAAAGACCGGGCATGGTGCAGAGTCCGTTCTTGGCGTATGCCGCAGTCGTTGTGACAAAGCCGAGGTCGCGCGTGCGGATCTCATATGCGCTGGTGTTGACGCTCGGGTTGAGTATAGTTTTTATCGTGCACTGCGTGAGGGTCACGGATGTGACGACGCCGACGAGATATTTGCCGTAGATAACGGGGTCGTTGACGGCGATTCCGTCATTGCTGCCGCGGTTCAAGACAAAAGCGGAGAGCGGGTTCGCCGCATCTCTGCCGACCACCGACGCCTCGCAGAATTTGTAGTCCTTGTGGCTCTCTTTGAGCTCGAGGAATTCTTTGTAGAGCGCGTTCTGGCTCTTCATCTGCTCGTAGTCAACGAGCTGGCTCTGAAGATCCTCAATTTCTTTGTTCAGCTCATCTACCTGCTTCGAGAGCGTGGCGGAGGACTTGAAGTTTATCGAGAAAGCCGAAAACTTCTGCGCCAAAAACGACGACGCGCGCTGAAGCGGCGAAAACACCGTGCTTATCACGGAATTTGCGGGCGAAGAGCCCGAATGCATCGCCGCTGCCGCCGCAACGCCGATAATCAGCACGACGAGCACGCCGACAAATATTTTGAATGTTCTGGATTTGTAAAACTTCAATTGAGTCTCTCCTTTGCTTGGAAGAAGTAAGTCTATACAACGCAAAAAATCCCGCGGGTTTGCAAAAAGTATGCAGAAAGGCAGAAAAACCGTTGTGCCGCATAGTTTTTGTAAGCCTGCGAGAACGCGGGCCGTCTGCGGAAAGCAGAGCGACCCGCGAAAAGGCGTTTATTTATCGAGCGGATGCTCGAGGCAGATGCCTGTTCCGTCAACGACGCAGTCGAGCGGACTCTCCGCGACGAGAACGGGGATGCGGGTCTCGGCGGCAATGAGCTTGTCGAGACCTCTGAGCAGAGCGCCGCCGCCGGTGAGCATGATGCCGTGGTCGATAATGTCCGCAGCGAGCTCGGGGGGAGTCTTCTCAAGGGTAGCCTTGATGACATCGAGGATCTGATTGACGGAGTCGGACAGAGCCTCTCTGATCTCCTCCGCGGAAATCTCGATGTTCTTCGGCAGACCGTCCATGAGGTTGCGGCCCTTGATGTTCATCGCGCCTTCGCCCTCGTAGGGATAGGCGGAGCCGATCTTTATCTTGATATCCTCAGCGGTTCTCTCGCCGATGAGCAGGTTGTATTTCTTCTTGATGTAGTTGATGATGGACTCATCAAAATTGTCGCCCGCGACTCTTGCGGAGTTCGAGGTAACAACGTCGCCCAGGGAGATAACGGCAACTTCGCTCGTGCCGCCGCCGATGTCGACGACCATGCTTCCGGTGGGCTCGGAGACGGGGAGACCCGCGCCGATAGCGGCAGCCATGGGCTCCTCAATGAGGCTGACATATTTTGCGCCTGCGCTTCTCGCGGCGTCGTTGACAGCGTTTCTCTCAACGCCGGTAACGCCCGAGGGGATGCAGATCATAACGCGGACTCTCGCGAGCGGGGAGTTCTTCGTGACCTTCTTTATGAAAGCCTTGAGCATATCCGCGGTGATGTCGAAGTCGGCGATAACGCCGTCCTTGAGGGGACGGACTGCGGTTATGGAGCCGGGAGTTCTGCCAATCATCTCCTTGGCTTCTGTGCCGACGGCAACGACTCTGGGCGGATTGTACTTTTGATCGACCGCAACGACGGAGGGCTCTCTTATAACGATGCCCTTACCTTTTACGAACACGAGGGTGTTCGCGGTACCCAAATCGATACCGATATCAAGTGAAAATAACATACTGTTCTCCTTTCAACAGTCAGAATACTTTTTATCGTCTGTTATCTGAACGAAATAGAATTGACAATTGATTCAAAATCTCCGGTGTTTGCGCCGGCTTTTGAAGTTTTGTAGGTGCAGGCATAGGTCACGCCGTTCTTCTCGAACAGGGCGGAGACCATGAACGCCTCTTTGCCGTTCGCGGAGACCTTTATCTCCGTAAACTTTGCGTCCTCGCCGCAGAGGGTCTTCGTCTCGTCGTTGACCTCGGGGTTGAAGCCCTGCGCCTTGAGCGAGGTGATGACCTCGCCGATATCGGCGGACTTGTCATCGACGCTCTTTTCGGTGTCATAAATTATGTCGATGGTCTCGTTGCCTTTTGTGAGGGTTATCGCGGTGCCGACCGCCGACATATCGTAGCCGGAGGGCTGGGTGAATGTGAAATATCTGCAGTAGGCGTTCTTGCCGGAGACGAGAAGATAATCGAGCGCGATGGCGTTTGTTGCCTGCTCGCCGTTTTCGTCCTTCTTTGCCTTGCCCTTTTCGTCCGTGTCGACAATAACAATATTGCCTGCCTCGTCATAGACGGGCTTGCCGTTTTCGTCGGTCACGAGCACGCGGTCGTTGCCGCTGCTGTCCTTGACTTTGAGTCCTTTTGCTTTTGAGCAGCCGGTGAAAAGACAGACTGCCGCGAGCATACAGATGAGCAGAGCCGAGATGATTTTCTTCATTCTTTAAGACCTTCCCTTCGTCCTTATCGTCCGAAAATTATTGCCTGTTTCAGTATAACACAGGGTATTGCACTTTTTCAAGTGCGGAATCGAAGATATGATTGACACAAAAAGGCGGTTTGAACCGTTTATCAGCCGTTGAGAGCCGCAAAATTCTCCTTGTTGCTCTTGTAGAGGTTCTTAAAGACTGCGAAGTTCTTGTCATATATAGGCTTGAGCGAGGGGTTCGGAATGAATGTCTTCTTCGCCGGGACGAGCTTCTTCGCCTCTTCGATGCTGCCTATCATGCCCAGACCGACTGCGGAGATAACCGCCGCGCCGACTGCGCCGACGTTCTGCGGGCTTGCAACGACCTCGACCGTTCTGCCCGTGCAGTCCGCGAGTATCTGGCTGGTGACGTCGGAGAGAGCGCCGCCGCCGACAAAGCGGAGAACATCGGAGGTCTTGGTCTTTTTGTCCTCGGTCTCAAGGAACCAGCGCAGGTGCATGCAAGTGCCCTCAACAACGGCGCGGATGAGCTCGGTCTTGCCGGTCTCAAGGCTGATGTTGAAGAACATTCCGCGGGCGTTCGGATCCTCGAACGGGCAGCGGTTGCCGTGCAGCCACGGGGTGAAGATAACTCCGCCGCAGCCTGCGGGGGTCTTGTTTATAACATGCGACATGTAGTCGTAAAGGCTCGTGAATATGGACTCCTTCGAGGAGGCGACATCGGTCTTCTCGAGGAATATGTCAATTTCATCGAGGGCAAGGTGATCCTTGACCCACTCGAGGCATTTACCGGCGGTCTCAAGCTCCGCGAAGTAGTTGAGCTTGCCGTTCTGCGCGCCGACTATCGCGGCGATCATCGCGCTCGTGTCGACTATATTCTTGTCAACAACGGTCGTGACCCAGCCGGATGTGCCGCAGTAAATATGAGTATCGCCGAGGGCGACTGCGCCCGCGCCGACGCCGATGAGCGAAGCGTCGCCGCCGCCGCCGAATACGGGAGTGCCCTCGCAAAGTCCGAGCTCGCCCGCCGCTCTTTCGGTCAGGCCGCCGACGAGGGCGGTGGAGTCGATTATGTCGGCCATGTGCTCGGGCTTGACGTTGAACATCTTGAGCATCTCGGAGCTCCAGCCCTCTCTGCCCTTGCGGACATCGTAGAGCAGAGTGCCGAAGGCCGAGTCGCGCGTCATGACGAACTTGTCGGTCATGCGGCAGATTATGTATTCTTTGACGTCGAGCCACTTATAGGTTCTCGCGAAGTTCTCGGGCTCGTTCTCCTCGACCCATTTATATTTGTAGACGGGGTCCTTGACGCTCGCGGACACCGCGCCGGTTATCTGAAGAGATTTGAGCAGCTTGGGAATATTGGCGCCCGCTATCTGCGGACCGTAGGCCATGAGCTCCTTTATCTGCTTTTTGGCGCGCTGATCCATGTAGCTCATCGCCATGCGGACGGGAACGCCGTCTTTGTCGACGAGCACAAGCCCCTGCATCTGGGAGCAGAAGGAAATGCCGGCTATCTCCGAGGTGCTGACGCTCGTTGAGTTCATGAGCCTCTTTGTGGTGTTGCACATCGCGCTCCACCACTCATCGGGATCCTGCTCCGCGCCTCCGTCCGGATAGACGGTCAGGGAATAGCCCTCCATCTCCGCAGCTACCAGCGTAATCTCGTCCTCAACCTCGAAAAGGCAGGTTTTGACGCCAGTTGTGCCTATGTCGTATGATAAAACGTATGTTCTGTCTCGCATTATAATAATCTCCCTTCGCGGCTTTTGCAAACAAATGCAAACAAAGCCCCAATCTGTCTATCCACTTAATTATATAGCAAAAATTTAGCGATTACAATGTAATAGCTAAAAAAAATTTAAAAAACAGAGGCGGAAAACGGGCGCAATTTTTTATCCCGCGCGGGAGACGGCCGACGAAAAAGAAAAATAAAAATTTTTTAAAATAACGGTTGATTTTTGCGGCGCGTTGTGCTAATATACTATGGCAATCAGATGCGCTGCTAGCTCAGTTGGATAGAGTGTTTGGCTACGAACCAAAAGGTCAGGGGTTCGAATCCCTTGCAGCGCGCCAAGAACGGAAGCGATACCGCAGGTGTTGCTTCCGTTCTTTTTTATTTTCAAGGGATTCGAACCCTGAGAGGGTGAGCGGCGTTGAGAAAACAGTCCGGCGGACTGTTTTTAGCCGCGAAGTGTGAGGCGGGTACTGCTGCGCAGCAGCGGTCGCCGAGCACGCAAGGCGGCGCAGCCGACTGTATCCCTTGTAGCGCGCCAAGTTAAAAGCCTTGATAGCTCTGAGCTTTTGGAGTTTGAAGGGCTTTTTTCTTTTTAGTTTTCGGTAGCATTTCTAACATTTATCCTGCAAACAGCTTTAAGTACCCATTTTTATATAACCTGTTGACATTTGTTTTTGAGTTTGCTATTATATACATACCGAAAGTATGTAAGGAGCGAATATGAGCAGAAATAAATATCCGGAGGAAACGGTAAATCTTATCCTCGATGTGTCCCAGCGTTTATTTATAGAAAAGGGATACGACAACACAACGATTCAGGATATCATCGATGAACTGGGCGGACTCACAAAGGGCGCGATATATCACCATTTCAGTTCAAAGCAGGATATCCTTGATGCGGTCATAGAACGGCTTTTTGCAAAAAATACGCTGTCTGCGAGTTGGCGTAAAATTCAATCCGATACCGATATTACGGGCGGAGAGAAGCTCAAGCGTATGCTTGCTGCGGCTCTGACGGATGAGCAGGAACAGCAGTTCAGAAAATTGGGAGTGCATTTGCAGAATATGCCGCAGATGCTCAGCGACCTTGTTCTGCGCTCCGTAAACGATATAGCACCTAATGCCTTTGAACCGGTTATCGAAGAGGGCGTTAGGGACGGATCTCTGTCGGTCATGTTCCCGAAGCAGGCTGCCGAGGCGGTTTCGCTTATCGCGAATATTTGGATAAACCCGCTTGTTTTTCCTGTTGACAACGAAGAGCTGAAAGTAAAGTTTGAGTTTATTTGCGGTATAACAAAGTCTATCGGGCTTGACATTTCCGACATCTATCCGCTGCTCGACAAAATGAACAGCGATATCAATCTTTAAATATTCGGGAGGGTTTTACCCCTCCCATATATATTAATATTAAACATACCAAAAGTATGTAAGGAGGTAAACCATGTCAACAACTTACACGAAAAGAGAAAAGTTCCGGTATCTTCTGGGTCTTTCCGGTCAGAACATCATATACGGAACAGTCACATCCGTGCTCGCATATTATCTTCAGTTCACGATTCTGATTCCTGCCGTATGGGTCGGTCTGATATTAAGTGTTGCGAGAATATTTGACGCCGTCAAAGACCCGTTTATCGGAGCGATGATAAGCAGAGGAAAACATAAACTAAAGGACTATCTTATCGCAGTGCCGATTCCCACAGCAATACTGACGATTCTCTGTTTCAGTAACGGAATTTATTCCGCGGAAAACAGTATGCCTAAAAATATTTTAATAGTGTTATCTGCGTTTGTGTTTTACATAATATGGGAAGTTGTGTTTACAATCGGCGATATTCCGATAACCGGGTATCCGTCAGTGCTCACAAGTGATGAGGGCGACAGAACAAAGTTGCTTTCGCTACGTCCGATAGGTGGAATGGCGAGCGGTATAAGCACGCTTGCCGTTCAGCCGATTGCTTTTGCGTTGTCGGCAGTTTTCGGCGGAAGTGCAGTGGATGAGCGAAATGCTTTTCTTATAACGGTTGCCGCGTTTTCAATCATCGGCGGGGCGCTTTTTCAGTTTACCGCAATCGGTTCGGTGGAAAGGGTTTCTGCCAAGCGCAGCGAAAATTCGGGTCAGCTCAGATATTTTATTACAAATCCGTTGCTCAGAAAAATCAGTATATCGGGATTTTTGGGCAGTCTGAAAGCCATGACCGGTGTTATCCTCACTCCGCTGGTAACCTATTATTTTGCAAGCAAAAATCCGCAGATGTCGCTGATTTATACGGCACTTTTCGGAGTGGGAAGTATTGTGGGACTGGTAATCTCGGCGGCAGCAGTCCCTAGTTTATCTAAAAAATACGGAACAAAAAGGCTCTTTGCCGCCGTCAATCTGATAAACATTTTTCCGAATCTTTTGCTATTTGCGCTGTATGTTAAATATCCTCAAAATATGACGAACATTCCGCAAACGGTTGCAATGTTCGTACTTACACTTATAATCGGAAGCTGTGTAAGCATTTCTTCGACCGTTCAGACGCTGATAATCTCACAAGCCGTTGACCTTGAAGAAAAAATATCAGGTAACAGACCGGACGCGCTGTTTTTCTCGGCGCAGACATTTATTGTCAAGATAGGTACCGGCTTGTCGTCGCTGGCGGCAAGCATAGGCTATGCCGTCGTCAAATTTTCATCCTCTGAAACGGCGGCGCTTAACGATTTTATTGCAAACGGCGGAATCCCGAGGCTCGACGGCAGATATTCAAATCTGATGACGCTTCTGTTCATGCTGTATACTCTGCCCGTTGCGCTGAGTTCGCTTCTGTCTGCAATTCCGTTTATTCGAGGGGAGCGGGACTGAAAAATTAAAAAGTTTTGCGAAGCCACAAAAAATTCCGCCCGGTTTCCCGGACGGAACTTTTTATTTTTATCTTATTTATACAGCGGGCCGTAGGCGGCGCAGGCTCTGTAGTCCGCGCTCTCGAGGTCCTTTGTGCCGAATGCGGACCAGGCGTGCGGGCGGTAGATGTCCTCGTCGGCGACGTTGTGCATCGCAACGGGGATTCTGAGCATACTCGCCAATGTGATAAGATCCTTGCCGATGTGGCCGTAGCTGATGGCACCGTGGTTCGCGCCCCAGTTTGCCATGACGGAGTAGACATCCCTGAACGCGCCCTTGCCAGTGAGTCTCGGAGCAAACCAGGTGGTCGGCCAGGTCGGGTCGGTGCGCTTGTCGAGCTTGTTGTGTATCTCGTCGGGCAGGGTGGCGGTGTAGCCCTCGGCTATCTGAATGACAGGACCGAGCCCCTTGATAATATTGACTCTTATCATCGTCATGGGCATGACGGCCTGAGTCTTGAAGTGCGAGGAATATCCGCCGCCTCTGAAATATCCGAGGTCTGCGGGGCACCAGTCGGTAGCCTTGAGCATAGCGCTGATGTCCTCGTCGGTGACGTTCCACCACTCCTTCATGACGGCGTTGCCGTCCTTGTCCTTGCAGACGCCCGTGGCGTCGAGCGCGGCGGCGCCGGAGTTGATGAGATGGATGAAGCCGTCCTTGGCAACGCCCTCGGGGCGCATACCGCAGACTCTTTCAACCGCGTCGGGGCTCCAATATGTGCGCACGTCGGCGAACAGGCTCGCTCTGCCGGTGACGAGCTTTCCGAGGAGCATGGACAGACCGTTGAGGCCGTCGTTCTCGGTGGCGAAGGTGAGCGGCTCTTTCTTGCCGTTCCAGTCAAAGGTAGTGTTGAGAATAGCCTCGGTGAAGTCGCCGTTGGGCATGAAGTCCGTCCACTGGCGCTGACCCTGGAAGCCGCCGAGTATGGCGTTGCGGCCGAGAGCCTCCTCGTGCCAGCCGTCCTTCGGGCCGGAGTGCTCCGCCTCCGCGCCTGCGGGGCGGACGGAGTTGAGCTTATCGTTGCCGAGCATGATGTCGCGGCAGATGAGGGTCATCTTGACGACGAACTCCCACTCCTTCTCCTTCTGCTCGGGGGTGTGTCTGATATTTTCGGGGTTCTTGTCGAAGCCCTCGGGGCAGTTCTCTTTTACCCACTTGAGAGCGCGCTCGTACTCCTCGTGGTCGTAGATTCCCAGCTCGACGCGGCGGGTGACTTCAACCATGTCGACCCACTCGGCGCGTATGCCGAGATACTCCTGCCAGAAATCGGCGTCGCAGTATGAGCCTGCAATGCCCATTGCGACGGCGCCTATGCCGACGTAGGACTTGCCTCTGAGCTGACCGACAGCCGCGGCGCAGCGTGCGAAACGGAGTATTTTCTCCGCGACGTCGTCGGGGATGGAGTTGTCGGTGACATCCTGAACATCCTTGCCGTAGATGGAGAACGCGGGCAGACCTCTCTGCGCGTGAGCCGCCAGAACCGCCGCGAGATAGACCGCGCCGGGGCGCTCGGTGCCGTTGAAGCCCCAGACTGCCTTGACTGTCAGGGGATCGAGGTCCATAGTCTCGCTGCCGTAGCACCAGCAGGGTGTGACGGAGAGCGTGGCGCAGACGTTCTGAGTCGAGAAGAAGTCGGCGCACTTCGCGGCCTCCGCGGCTCCTCCTATCGTGCAGGGCGAGATGATGCACTCAAAAGGAGTGCCGTCCGAGTTGAACACGTTTTCCTCGATGAGCTTTTTGGCGGCGAGCGCCATGCTCATCGTCTTTTCCTCAAGACTCTCTCTGACTCCGCCCCAGCGGCCGTCAATGATGGGTCTGATTCCAAGCTTTGCTTTTGCCATTTTTCAGTCATCCTTTCGATGTTGTGTTGCCACTACCGGGCGCAACACTTATTTAAGTATTTTCAAAAAGCTCTCATATGCGCCCGCCCATTTGTCGGTGTCGCACGGAGCATATTCGCGTAATGCTTCGCTGCGCGAGATTATCTCCCTCGCCTTTTTGATATCCTGAATGTCGCCGGAGCTCAGAAGCTGAACGGCGATGTTGCCGAGCACGGTCGCCTCTATCGGACCCGCCTTCACGGGGACATTGCAGGCGTTCGCGGTCATTTGGCAGAGCAGGGTATCTTTCGTGCCGCCGCCGATAACATGTATATCAGGATAGTCCCTGCCGGTACATTCTTTTATCATTGAGAACGTGCTGCGGTATTTCATCGCAAGGCTCTCGTAGATGCAGCGCATGACCTCGCCCACCGTCTGCGGGACATACTGACCCGTCTTGCGGCAGAATTCGCGCACGCGGCCGGGTATATCTCCGGGCGGCGTGAACTCGGGGGAGTCGGGGTCGATAAAGCACTTGAACGGCTCCGCCGAGAGCGCCATGCGCTCGAGATCGGCGTAGCTGTATTCCTCGCCCTCGCGCTTCCACTGCCTGCGGCTCTCCTGAATGAGCCAGAGGCCGATTATATTCTTGAGCAGCCCGGTCATGCCGCCGTAGCCGCCCTCGTTGGTGATGTTTATCGAGAGCGATGTGTTGTTGACAATAGGCTCGGGTATTTCCGTGCCGAAGAGCGACCATGTGCCGCTGCTCAAAAACGCGAAGCTGTCGAGCTGAGAGGGGACGGCGGTTATCGCCGACTGCGTGTCGTGTCCGCATACGCTGACAACTTTAACGGGGTCGAGCCCCAGCTCTTCGCATATCTCCGCGCCGAGCATTCCGTTTTCGGTACCCGACGGCACAATGGGCGTGAGGATTCCCGACGGGATGCCGAGGCGGTCGAGAATGTCGTATGCCCAGTCTTTTGTCTTTATGTCAACCATCTGCGAGGTGGTCGCTATTGAATATTCTGTCTGCTTTCTGCCCGTGAGCATATAGGCGAATAAATCGGGCATGAACAGCATTTTATCCGCCCTGTCGAGAATGTGCGGGCGGTATTTTTTGAGCGCACAGAGCTGGAAGAGCGTGTTGAGCTCCATGAACTGGATGCCCGTGCGGGAGTAAAGCTCCTCGCGGGAAACTGTTTTAAACACTTCTTCAATCATTCCCGCCGTGCGTGCGTCGCGGTAGTGAATGGGATTTTCGAGCAGGCAGCCGAATTCGTCGAGCAGCCCGAAGTCAACGCCCCAGGTGTCGATGCCGATGCTGTCGAATCCGCCGGCGAGCTTCGCCTTTGTCAGTCCCTGCTTTATCTCAAAAAACAGGCGCAGAACATCCCAGTAGAGCGTGCCGTTCACGCTCACGGGGTCGTTCGAGAAGCGGTGGACTTCTTCGAGGCGGATATTCTCCCCGTCAAAATGTCCGATTATCGCGCGTCCGCTCGACGCGCCGAAGTCGAACGCTAAAACTCTTTTTTCCATTGATGCAGAGTCCTCCGAGTTATTTTACAACGCCCTTTTTGAGGATGATGTTTGCGTATACGGCGGTCTCGCCCGTCGCGATGACGGCGTATGCCTTTCTCGCTCTGTCATAGAAAGCGAAGCGCTCCATGAGCTCAAAGTTCTTGTCGCCCTCGTTCGCTTTAACTATCTCTTCGTATTTGTCCCAGACTGCCGGGCGGTCTCCGTCGCCGTTGTTGTCCATGAGTGCAACAGGAGCGTCAACATAGGTGTCGAGGGGCATGAGCTTCAAAACCGCGTCGAGAACCTCGGGCACTCCGTGACCGTCGAGGCGAACAAGGCGCTGAGCTATGCTCGCCGCGGGGAAGTTGCCGTCGCCGATAACTATCTCGTCGCTGTGTCCCATCTCCATGAGGATCTTGAGAAGCTCGGGGGAGATGATAGGTGAAATATTTTTAAGCATTTTTATATCCGTCCTTTCGGAAAAATCAGTCAATTGAATACATGCTGTAGAGCTCGCTGTATACGCCGCCCTTTGCCATGAGCTCGCGGTGGCTGCCCTGCTCGGCGATGCCGTCTTCTGTCAGCACGACTATCTCCGCCGCGTTTCTGATTGTCGTGAGCCTGTGGGCGATAGTTATGACCGTGCGCCCCTTTGCAAGCTCTTCGAGCGACTGCTGAACAAGGCGTTCGCTCTCGTTGTCGAGCGCGCTCGTCGCCTCGTCGAGAATGACTATCGGAGGGTTTTTCAAAAACAGGCGCGCGATTGAAATTCGCTGTTTCTGACCGCCGGAGAGCTTGACTCCGCGCTCGCCGACATATGTGTCGTAGCCCTCTGGCAGCTCTTCTATAAATTCGTGTGCCCCGGCTCGCTTCGCCGCGGCTATTATATCTTCTTTTTCAGCTCCCGGGCATCCGTAGGCTATGTTGTCCCTGACCGTGCCGGAGAACATGTAGACATCCTGCTGAACCGTGCCTATATTCGAGCGCAGCGAAGCTAAAGTTATGTCGCGGATATCTTTTCCGTCGAGCAGTATGCTGCCCGAATCCACATCGTAGAAGCGGGGGATAAGATTGCAAAGCGTAGTCTTGCCGCCGCCGGACGGACCGACGAGGGCGACATTCTCGCCCGGAGCTATATGCAGGGAGAAATCGGAAAGAATTTTCTTGTCCGTGCCCTTGTATGAAAATGTAACGTTTTTGAATTCGATATCGCCCTTGACGCCGCTTATGGGCTTTGCGTCCGGACTGTCTTTTATGTCGCTGACTTCGTCCATTATTTCAGTGAAGCGCTCGATGCCAGTCATGCCGCGGTTGAACTGCTCGCTGAATTCGACCATTGTGCGTATCGCCGCGAGCAGGGTGCTGACCATGAGCAGGCTCGCCGAGAAGTCGCCGACGGTAGTCTTGCCTTTCATCATGAACACTGCGCCCACGCCGACTATTGCTATATACATCAGTCCGTCGCAGAGCCTTACAGTGCAGTGGAAGCTCGCCATGTATCTGTAGCCGTTTTTCTTCGATTTGAAGAAGCGGCGAGAGCCCTCGTTGAACTTTTCGCGCTCAATGTCTTCGTTGGCAAAGCTCTTGACAACTCTTATGCCGAGCAGTGAATCCTCCGTCCGCGCGTTTATCTCGCCTATCTCGCGTCTCTGCTGTTTGAACGCGGCGCGCATCTTGCGGCGGCTGTGCGAAGTCAAAAGCATCATAAGAGGCATGAGCGAAAAGACTATTATCGCAAGCCATATGTTCATCGACGCGAACATGATGAATCCCGCGACTATTTTTATCACGGTCATCAGGACGTTCTCCGGACCGTGGTGGGCGAGCTCGGTTATGTCAAACAGGTCGTTTGTTATTCTCGACATGAGCTGGCCTATCTTCGTGTCGTCATAGAATGAATATGACATATCCTGCAAATGCGAGAACAGGTCGTTTCGCATATCTGTTTCAATTCTCGCGCCCATGATATGCCCGCCCGACGCCGTGTAGTAGCTTGCGGCGGTGTCGATAATGCGCAGCAGGATATAGAAGCCGACTATTTTTATTATCAGCTCCGCCGTCAGGTCGTGAATATCATGCGCCGCGCGGTCGGTTATCTGCCGAACTATCAGTGGCAGGGCGATCTCGCATACGGTGGTCATCGCGGAGCAGAACATATCGAGGGCGAACAGTCCCGAATATTTTTTATAGTAAGGCAGGAACCTTTTGAGCATCCTGCGGTTGCGGCTGGAGTAGTCCCCGGACAAACAAACACCCCTAATCAAGCAGTTATATATCAAAATTATACAACATTTATTTCCCTTTGAAAAGGGTCGGCGGAGAGAAAAAATATTTTCTTGCCTGTGACAGTTTTTGTCCTTGAAAAAAGACGAGCGTTTTTGTATACTATGATATATACAAACGCATATAAACACATTTTATATTTTATTTTATAAAGAAAGGGAGGTCTCACTATGCGTATTCTCATATGCGACGATGAGCCCGCAATGGTCAAGCAGATATCCGAAATAATCGCGGACGCATATCCCGATATTGAGCTTGTCGGCGTACACAGCTCCGCCGAGCTGTCCGAGAAGCTTGCGCCCGAGGACGCAAACAGAAAATTCGACCTCGCCTTTCTCGATATTGCCGTCAGCGACGAGAGTGGCGTGGATATCGCCGAGTTTGTCGGCGCGTTGTGCCCCGGGGTCAAGATAGTTTTCGTCTCCGGGAATCAGGATCTTGTCTCGAAGGCGTTCGTGACCGTTGACGACTGCGGGTATATCTATAAGCCTGTCGACCCGAAGCTGCTTCTCGGCTATATCGAGCGCGAACGCGCCGGGATGCATCAAAGACCGAGCCGCGAATATTTTGAATACACCCGCCGCGGCAGCATCCACAGGATAGGGTGCGATAAGATACTTTTTATCGTCAGCGTGCGCAATTATCTGGAGATACATACGGTTGACGGAGACAGCGTCACCGTGCCGGGCAAGCTCGACGAGGCGGGACGGCAGCTCGAAGCGGGCTTCGTTCGCTGCCACAAGAGCTATCTTGTGAATTTAAAATATATCGCGAGATATACTGCGACGCAGTTTATCATGATGAACGGGAAGATAATTCCGATAAGCCGTTCCAGGAAAAAGGATTCAACGGACAGGTATGTGCTTTTTAAGGGAGCTTTGGTCAAATGACATTTTTTGATGCGTTCTGGTATGTGTTCAACTTTCTTTCGATAGCGCTCGTGGTGGTGTTTCTGTGCATGAACCTCACCCCGCGCTTCAACCGCTACGCGGTATTTTTCTTGACACTAATACCGTTCTCGGCAATAGCGCTCGCCCAGCATTATTTCTACGATGTGCCGTCGGTGTTTTTTAAGATTCCGGCGTTTGCATATTATTTCATTTCGTCAATAGCCTATTTCAAAGACAAACTCAGAACCCGGCTTTTCGTCTCGATAGTTCTGATGTCGTTTACATATCTCGTCTCGGCTCTGCTGATAACCGGGTGTATCGCCTGCGGGCTCAATCCCTATGACGACATAATGACCTATATAGTCTCCCTGCCGAATACAGTGGGACTGATAGTACTCTTCGGCGGCTTTACTTATCTTAGAATGAAGAAGCACAAAAATATGATTCTCCCGAGCGGGCAGATGGCGACATTTATCTTCTTCCCGCTGAGTCAGGTCATAGTCATGGCGGCGGCGATGATGATAATCTCATATTACGGTTGGTTCAGGGACAAGAACACCGGACTGCCGTTTCTTGAGGATCCGACCCGCGCGCCGATGATAATGCTCTGCGTTGCGGCGGTTCTGTGCATAATCTCCGACGCCGTTTTGCTCTATATCATGGTGCGCTCGTCGCAGAACGAGAAGCTGCGCGAGGAGCTGAGAATAAAAGATTATCAGAACGCGCTGAATCTCGAATATTACAAAAATGTCGAAAACAGCAGCAATGAAGTGAGAAAGATACGCCACGACCTCGCGAACATAATTCAGACGGCATATGAAGTCGTCCACAGCGGAAACGAAGTCGACCGCGAAGCGGCCGAGCGGATGCTCGACCAGCTCAGAACAGAGGTCGCGGATATAAAAATAGAAAAATTCTGTCTCAATACTCTTGTCAATGTTATCGCTTCGAACAAGGCGAACGAGTGCAGAAAGAATGACATCGCCTATGATTTCGACCTCAATGTGCCGAGGTTTGTTGGTATCGAAGATGTCGATATCTGCAAGGCGTATGTCAATATTTTCGACAACGCGATAAATGCCGCTAAAGCTCTCGAAGAGAACAGATATATAAAAATAAGAAGCTTCGTCGACGAAAACGACGGAATGTTATATATCAGCAGCGAGAACGCCGTCGCGCCCGACTACGAAGAGAAGAAAAAGAAGCGGACGGGCGACCACGGCTACGGATTAAAAATTCTTGAAGAGACCGCCGAAAAATACGGAGGACATGCGGCGGCGAATCAAAGCGGCGGCATATTCACCTGCGTTTTTGCAGCGAGGGCATAAATAATACTATTATAATATATAAAAAACAGCCGCGACATGAAAACTGTTGCGGCTGTTGCTGTGTTATTTTATTTAGGCTCCCCCGTAGAGGGTGTTTCGCTTCGCTCAAAGTAATAAGTAAAAGTGAATAGTGAAAAAGTGCGCGGTATGAGCGGATATCTCCGACCGTGAAGTCTGTACAAATTTATTGACACGCAGCTTGTAGGGTGCGGCGACTCGACGCACCGCTGCCGCGTGAGCGGTACGAAATCCTCGCAAATTTTATTGTTTCGACCGTAGGGGCGAACTTCGTTTGCCTGCTTTTCGGCTCCCCCTGTAGGGGAGCCGGCTCGGCAAAGCCGAGACTGAGGGGTTTGTTTCGCTTCGCTCAAAGTAAAAAGTAATAAGTAAAAGTGAATAGTGAAAAAGTGCGCGATATGGGCGGATATCATCCGCCCGCGAAGAAAATGCGCGGTATCGACGCGGGATTTGCAGGACGCAATGAGCCGCAAATTCGGGTACCTTGAAAATTAAACAACGGCTCGGCAACAAAATTTTATCGAATTATACCCGCAAAAATCATACCGCGGAGACAGGATATATCTGCCTCCGCGGTTTTATATTTTTTATGCCGTTTCCCGAAGCTGTATTTCGCGGCTGACTTCAAGCCCGTCGTGCGTGAGGGTGAGGGCTATTCCGCCGCTGTCCGAGGTCGAATACGCCTTGCGCCCGAACGCCGACATTATGCCGACGAGCACATCGTCAGATATCTCGGCGAGGCGGTTCGTGATTATCATCGTCTCGGGGCGGAGCTTGTCCAGCGCTTCCTGCGGGACGGCGCGTTCGCCGTGGCAGGGGACTTTCAGCGCGTCGATTCGCCCGATAGCGTTTGCGAGTCTCGCAAGGTCGCCCGTGTCGTTTACCATGTCGCCCGCCAAAAGAATACGCCTGCCGTTCTGCTCGGCGAGTATGGCGAGCGAGTTGTCATTTTCGCCGATGTTCTTGTGATATGAGTCGGGCTCGGTGTTGAAGAAACGCAGAGTCCAGCTGCCAAGCGCAAACGGCTCGTCCGGCACGCAGCCGATGACCGGAATGTTCATGCTCTGCGCCTTTTCGCTGAGCGATTTATACAGCGCATCGCCGTCGTGGAGACACTTGTCCCACTGCGCGAGGTTAGGGCTGATAAACGGCTTGAGATATATCTTGCCGATTGTTATATCCCCGTCGTCAAGGAGCGTCTCGAGTCCGCCGACATGGCCGGAATGAAGATGGGTTATCGCGATAAAGTCAAGATTTATCTTCCCGCCGGCAGTTTCTTTCAGATACCGCGCTGTGTGCTTCGCGTGCTCTGCGTCGCCGCAGTCAACGAGAGCGAATTTACTTTCGCTCTGGAGAAGAATGCAGTCCGAGCGCCCGGTGTTGAGAAAATGGATGCGCTCGCCCTCCGACGGGACAGAGATATCCTCATTCTGCGCGGGAACGGGCGGATTTTTTGCCGCCCTGATGACCTGCACTGTCGTTGGCTTGAATTTGTCTTTCTGAGTGAATTTTTTGATGAGTTCGGCAAGATCCTTTATTGCCATATCCTTCAGCCCTTTCGGGAATTTATTTTGTCCTGCGCAGCTCGGCAAAGAACTGCTTCAAAAGCAGAGCACACTCGTCCTGCATGAAACCGCCCTCGACCTCGGGCGAGTGATTATACGGAAAAGAGAACAGGTTGTTTACCGACCCGCACGAGCCCGCCTTCGGGTCGTATGCCCCGAACACCACGCGCTTTATGCGCGAATTTATTATCGCCCCGGCGCACATCGGACACGGTTCAAGCGTCACGAACAGTTCGCACTCCCAGAGCCGCCAGCCGCCGAGTGCCTTGCACGCTCTGTCTATTGCTTCAATTTCGGCGTGTGCGAGGGCGTTTTTGTCCTTTTCGCGTCTGTTGCGCCCGACCGAAACTATCTCTCCGTTTCTTGTGACCACCGCGCCGACGGGCACTTCGCCGTCTGCCGCAGCCTCCCGTGCAAGCGCGATCGCCGCCTGCATAAGCTCTCTGTCAGTCATTCTTCCACTCCCCGATTACGAAGGCCATGTGATAAAAGTATATGTCGTGTAGAGCAGATAGATGATAGAGATTATCATCGGGACATTTATAAAATACGCCGCCGTGCGTTCGCCGCGCGAAAGGGCGGTGCGCGGTTTTCTGAATTTCGTCTGGATATTCTTCTGGCGCGCCCTTCTCATGAAGAGAATCAGGCAGATTATGCCCGCCGCAAAGAACACTGCGACGCAGATATAATAGATGAGATTGACCGTCTTTTCCGGCAGGAATTCATAGAGTATCGAGATAACGCCGGAGAACATGTTGTTGCAGAAATGTATCATGACTCCCGTCCACATCGAGCCGGTGACTATAACAAAATAGCCGATGCCGATGCCGACGATGAACGCGAACGGAGCCTGGACGAGGTTGCCGTGCATCATGCCGAACAGGGCGGACGAGACAAGAATTGCGAACCAGTTGCCGAACTTGCGCGCGGGCATCATAACAACGCCGCGCAGCGCATATTCCTCAACGAGCGCAGGCACTACAGCGAGCTGGATAAGATACATCGCAATGCCCAGCGGCGTCGTCGGGGTGCGCGAATCGGGATATTCAAATGTTATGCCGGTTGTGCTCTCGACAAAGGTCGAGAGGAAGTTCGTCGCGTAGTTGCCTATCATGCAGATCATCAGACCTGCGGGCACAGCTAAAAGCATGAGGCGCGTGTCATAGGGCTTTCCGAAGTTCAGGCACTGCTGACGCTTATCTTTGAGCAGCAGGCTCGACAGGAAGAACGGGACGAATATGCAGAAAATCGACATCAGTACGCCTATCGCATAGCCGCGGTCGGTCTCGTTCGCGTAGTCGTCATAGAGATTTAAAGCAAACAGCAGTCCCGCGCCGATGAACTGGAACAGGGCGAACAATAATATGCCCAGGCCGCTTATGTTGCCGAGCTTTCTTATCTGGCGCTTCTCGCGCTGCTTTATCTCGAGAGTCTGAGCGGGCCCCGGCTGATATCCGTACCCGTTGGGCGCTCCGTTATTATATTGAGAGTCGTATGCCATACTTTCACCGTTCCACTTAAAATTCTTATTAAATTATACCCTACCCCGCGGGATTTAACAATAGCATAAAAGCGAAGTTTAAAGAAAAAAGGAATATAGTTTAATTTCAGTTAACATTTAAAGGCGAAATGTAAGACGCTTTTGGGAATGGACAATGCTATAAGACGGCAGACCGCCGTTTGTGCCGTGGAATGAGATGCGAAAATCCCAATATGCCGCGGAATCTATCACGATTTTATTGATTCGCACCCTACAAATGCACGCCAATAAAATTGTGATAATTTCGCGGGCGGATGATATCTGCCATACACGATTGTGCTGATTTATAAGCCGTTCATAGCCGGTATTTACACCTACAAATCCCAATCTGTCACTGCACTTCCACTTTAAACCCCGCATTACAAAAACCAAAGCCCACCCAACGGACAACCATAGGGCAGGCTTTCTATTAAATAAATAACTCCGCGAAATCATATCTCCTGCGTGTTCTCGTCGTTCTCGCTTAGCTCCTGCGGCTGAACGGGACCGAATCTGTCCGCCTTGGGCAGGCTCCATCTGAAATGGGCGGCGAGCAGGCGGATGACGAAAACTATTGCCGCGCCCGCAATGACCGCCGCGGTGCTGTTGAACCGCCAGATGATAACGCAGGCGACCGCGCCAGCTATCGACGCGCAGGCGTAGATGTGCTTTACGAATATGTACGGCTTCTCCCCGGCGAGAACATCGCGCAGCACTCCGCCGCCGACGCCGGTTATGACCCCGACGAATACTACCAGAAACGCGCCGCGCCCGGTCGAGACGCTGTAAGCGGTCTGTATTCCGACGACCGTGAACACTCCGAGCCCGAGCGAGTCGAGAATGAGCAGAACGAAGTCGTGGACATGCTGATTACTCGTGAGCAGTCTGCGGATTGCCGGCAGAAAAGTTATTATCGCCGTGACCGTCGCGACTATCGCATATACCGGGTGACCGAATGTGCCGGGCGGCGTTATGCCGAGAATGAGATCGCGCGTGACTCCGCCGCCGATAGCCGTAACAACGCCCAGAATCATGACGCCGAAAATATCCATGTTTTTCTTCAGCCCTGTCATCGCGCCGGAAACCGAGAACGCAACGGTGCCGATGATTTCAAACGCAAAAATGAGAATGTCCATAAACCACTCCGAAAACAAAAAGAGTACACCATCAGAAAAAATGGTGTACTCTGTCTTTTTACCTGAAAGATTCTCCGCTTCGCGGATTGCTTCGTCGGTGCAAATGCCTTTCCAGAGGACCGTCCCGGCTCGGTTCTTTTACCTGAGAGTTTCGCCCCTTCGGTGGCCGGAAATCCGGCTCTCTCCCAAACCCGTCAATCGGATACCCGATTATTTTATAGCGCATAGCGGCACTTGTCAAGAGGAAAAATAAAGGTTATTCCTCCATCTGTTTGCCGAGGAACGAAGCCGCGACCTGAACGAGCTTTATCTCCGTCTGCGTCGGCACGGATGCCTCGTCCGCCGTGAGCAGAACCACCGCGCCGGACACATCACCAGCGCCGATTATCGGAAACGCCGCCGCCGCGTCGCGCTCAACGCCCTCTATCGGATGAAACCGCTCGCCGCCCTCCTCGCAGATAAACGGACTGCGGTTCTCCATGATGTTTTCGAGCGCCTGCGTTATCCTGCGCTCGACCGTCTCTTTCTTCGGCACGCCCGCGCAGGAAATGACCCTGTCGCGGTCGGTTATCACGACCGGAAGCCCCGTGTTCTTGTGCAGAACCTCGGCGTACTGCGCCGTCAGCGATGACAGCTCGCCGACCTGCGAATATTTTTTGAAAATAACTTCGCCGTCCGCGTCTGTGTATATTTCGAGCGGGTCGCCCTCGCGGATGCGCATCGTACGGCGAATTTCCTTGGGGATAACGACCCTGCCGAGATCGTCGATTCTTCTGACTATTCCTGTTGCTTTCATTATATTAACTCCCTTGCTTTTGTTGCGTACCTGTATTGTTTGCCGCTTGAGGGAGATTATGCGGATAAATGAAAAGTTGAACAGAATGGCGGAAATGTATGTACCAGCTTTAAAATATTACAAATAAAATTTTTATATATGGAAGCTTTGATGTTGACGCAGACAGAAAATAAAAGAAGCGTGGTTATTACACATTTTTTGCAATATATCCCCGACTTTTCTTGACGGGCACCGCCATAATATGATATCATTCTCAGTGAGTTAATACGCTGAAATTTTATAGGAGGTGTTTTTGTGGTCCCTGAAAATTTTAAGGAAAACGGCTTTATGATAGGACTCGGTCTTTTTATCGTCGTCTTTGTCATAGCGCAGTCGCTTTTCTTTCTCGTCAAGGCATGGAAACAAGGCAAAAAACTCGGAATAACAACTGATACACTGAAGAACACCGTTGTGTCGAGCGCGCTGTTCACTATCGCGCCCGCCATCTCGATTCTCGCAACGGTCATCGTGCTCGCAAACTCGCTGGGCATCGTCCTGCCGTGGATCAGACTCTCGGTCATAGGCAACCTTGCCTACGAGAGCGTCGCCGCTGAGGCAGCGCTCGACACCTTCGGTCTGACTCTTTCGAGCCCCGTGACCGATCCCAAGGTCTTTGCGACCATAGCGTTCGTTATGACCATCGGCTGCATCCTGCCGCTCATTCTCATCATCTTCGTTATGAAGAAGGTGCAGAAGACCATGGGTAAGGTTGCCGACAAGAACTCGAAGCTTGCTGATACTCTTTCCGCAGCCGCATTTATCGGCATCATCGCCGCGTTCGTCGCGCGTGCAATTGCCGGCGCAGGCAAGGCGGGCGACAACGCCCTCTACGGCGCGGAGTTCGGCGACGGCGCAGGATTCATGTCTGTGTGCGTGCTCGTCTCGGCGATGATATTCATGAGTCTGCTCACGTTCCTGTGCAAGAAGTTCAAGATAAAGTGGCTTGAAGCATTCGCTCTGCCGATAAGCATGTTTGCCGCGATGGGCGTCGCTATTGCTATAGCGAAGCTCTGCCCCGAGGGACTCGCTTATCTTGAGTGGAGAGGCTGATAAGGAGGGAAATGCAAATGAGTAAAAAGAACGCTAAGCCCTACAGCGAAAAAATACATATCTGGGGCAGAATTTCTTCGATAACCGCCATTGCAGCCCTCATGCTCGTGCCCATAGCGATAAGCGCGCACTACAATGCGTGGCCCGAGGCGGGCAAGCTCTTCAATGCAATGAAGGTCGTTATCCCGGTCTACTGGATCTCCGGCATCGCCGAAGTGTTCACCTATGCTCCCATGCTCGGCGCAGGCGGAACATATCTGAGCTTCGTTACCGGCAATATTACGAACCTCAAGCTGCCCTGCGGACTCAACGCCATGGAGAATGCGGGCGTGCGCGCAAACTCCGAAGAGGGCGAAGTCATCTCGACTATCGCTATCGCGTCCTCGGCTATCACGACTACTGTAATCCTCGCAGTCGGCGTGCTCGCGTTCCGTCCGGTGCTCCCCGCGCTGACCACCAACCCCAACATCGCCCCCGCTTTCAAGCAGGTTCTGCCCGCGCTCTTCGGCGCGCTCGCCGCGACCTACTTCTCGAAGCACTGGAAGATTTCCATCTTCCCGATAATGGTCGGCGTTATCACTCTTATCTTTGCCTCGACCATGGGAGTCGGAACGCTTATCTTCGTCACCATCATCGCATCGCTCCTCGGCGCGTTTGCAATGTATAAGTTCGGCTGGCTCGACAGCAAGGACGAGAGAAAAGCCAAGAAAGCCGCAAAGGCAAAGAAATAAAATAAACCCCGGTTTCCCGGTATTCGACAGCTCCGCTTTTAGCGGGGCTGTTTTTCGCTTCGCTCAAAGTGAAAAGTAAAATTTAATAAGGTTGAAATGATTCAACTATCATGTTATAATCAACATAAATAAAAGCAGAATCTCAGAAAAGTTGAGAACTTTGCTCAAGAGGGTGGAATACAATGACCGTTTTACAGCTTAAAGAAATTCTTTCGGCGGAGCTGCTCTGCGGCGGCGATCATCTGGACAGAGAGGTGCAGACCGCCTGCGGCAGCGACATGATGAGCGACGTGCTCGCATTTGTCAAAGAACAGGCAGTTTTGCTCACGGGGCTCGTCAATCCCCAGGTCGTGCGGACTGCCGAGATGATGGATATGAAGGTCATCGTGTTCGTGCGCGGCAAAGTGCCGGGCGATGCGATACTCGACCTTGCACGCGAACTGGATATCGTCGTGCTCAAAACCGAGCTTGAGATGTTCACCTCCTGCGGAAAGCTCTATCAGGCAGGCCTGAGAGGGGGCAGGGCTGTCAATGGATAACATGAAGCTCCATTTTGACGTTGACGGGGAGGATTTTACCCGCGCGGGCGAGGCGTCGGGCGAGACAAAGCGCGTGCTCAAGGGCCTCGGCTTTGACGCCAACGTGATAAGAAACGTCTCGATTGCCATGTACGAGGGCGAAATAAATATGGTCATCCATGCGGGTGGCGGCGAGATAGATGTCGAGATATCGCCCGAGTGCATATCCATGGTGCTCGCCGATCACGGACCCGGCATAGAAAATGTCGAGCTCGCCATGCAGGAGGGGTATTCGACCGCGCCCGATAAGGTGCGCGCCCTCGGCTTCGGCGCGGGCATGGGTCTGCCCAATATAAAGAAGTATACGGACGAGATGAAGATAGACACCGAAAAGGATGTCGGAACAACGATAAGCCTCAAAGTATATACCGCTCACTGACTGAGCGCCCGCGTCTGCGGGAGCCGGGAGGACTTTTTACATGAACACGTATTTCCATTCGGTGCGGCTCGATGAAGAGAAGTGCATGGGCTGCACCAACTGCATAAAGCGATGTCCCACGCAGGCTATACGCGTGCGCAGCGGCAAGGCGCATATTATCTCGGAACGCTGCATCGACTGCGGCGAGTGCATCCGCGTCTGCCCGCACCATGCAAAATATTCCCACCGCGACTCGATGAACAGAATAATCGAGTTCAAATACAGAGTCGCCCTGCCCGCGCCGTCGCTCTACGGGCAGTTCAACAATCTTGATGATATCGGATATGTCATAACCGCGCTCAAAATGCTCGGCTTTGACGAGGTGTTCGAGGTCGCGAGAGGCGCCGAGCTCGTCAGCGATGCGACGCGAAAATACATCGCCGAGCACGATATACCCCGGCCGGTAATATCCTCGGCGTGCCCTGCGGTCTGCCGGCTGATAAGGGTCTGCTTCCCGCACCTTGTCCCGCATGTCTTGCCGCTCAATTCTCCCATGGAGACTGCGGCTCTGATAGCGCGCAGCGAGGCGCAGGCAAAAACAGGACTCGACTCTTCGGATATCGGAATATTTTTTATCACGCCGTGCCCCGCGAAGATAACCGCCGTCAAGCAGCCCATCTGCCTGCCGGAGTCGAATGTCGATGCCGTGATAGCGATGAAGGATATATATCCCGTGCTCCTGAAGCAGATGAACCACCTCGGCGCGCCCGAGGACGCCTGCAAGTCGGGGCTCATGGGAGTCAACTGGGCGTCGAGCGGCGGCGAGTCGGCGGCTTTGCTCAAAGATAAATATCTCGCCGCGGACGGCATTGAAAATGTCATAAAAGTGCTCGAAGAGATAGAGGACGAAAAGCTTGACAGGCTCGATTTTGTCGAGCTCAACGCCTGCTCGGGCGGCTGCGTCGGCGGCTCGCTGACTGCGGAAAACCCGTATGTCGCAAAGGCGCGGATCCAGCAGCTCAGAAGATATCTGCCCGTTGCGGCGAATCATCTGGCGGGCGACGAAGTGCCCGAGACTATGAGCTGGCAGCGGCCGCTCGAGGGCTCGTCGGTTCTCAAGCTCGCCGACAATGTCTCCGACGCTATGGCGATGATGTCGAAGATGACCGAGATAATCGCACGCCTGCCGGGGCTCGACTGCGGCACCTGCGGCGCGCCCACCTGCCGCGCCCTCGCCGAGGATATAGTCAGGGGCAGCGCGACGCTGCACGACTGCGTTTTCGCCATGCGCGACGAGCTCGCGGGCACTGATATGCAGGAGTATATTCCCGCGCCGTTCAGAAGCACGGGCAAAAAGGAGGAGACGAAGTGACCGTCGGGGATATAAAAGAAAAGCTGGGGCTCAAAGCTCTTTGCGAAAACGAAGACTCGCTCTCGCGCGAGGTCACGGGCGGCTACTGCGGCGACCTTCTGAGCTGGGTTATGTCCCGCGCAAAGGCGGGGGACGCCTGGATGACCGTCATGGGCAACGTTAACTCCATAGGCGTGGCGGCGCTTGCGGACATAGCCTGCATTATTTTGACGGAGTCCGCGCCCCTCGATGAGGACGCGCGTATCCGCGCAGAGCAAAACGGCGTCGCAGTATATCAGACCGCGAAGAACGCCTATGAAACAGCCGTCAGCCTGTCGGGGCTTATATAAACTAAACCTGCTTCACCCGTCGGTGCGGCACCTTGAGAGGAGAAAAGCTATGGGTAATGAATTCGAAAAAGCGGTAAAAAGATTTTCCGAGGCAAAGGATGTTTTGGAGAAATTCGAGAAATCGGAGGAGGCCGTGGCGTTTATGCAGAACGAGACGGGATTGCCCGCCGACGAATGCATGAGGGCTTATGAGTTGATTATGAATACCGATACCGACTGAAAATAGTAGGCTCAAACCTATTGACGAATAAATCCAAAAGTATTATAATCACCTTAATGTTGTACCTATCGGGTGCAACACTAAATGAGCATATCTCAAAGGCTTTGACGGAGACAGTAGCCTTGCGCAAAGAGACAAAGTGAGCCGGCGGCAGTGGAAAGCCGGTACTCGGCGCAGGAGCGAATATCACTCCCGAGCAGCGGGACGAAAGGCGAAAACCGAGTAGATCCCGACGGCGCGTCCCACCGTTACCGGGCGGCATTTAATTGAATGTAGTGGGTGGTTGCAAAGCCGGGTCTTTGTCCTGTTATGGACAGGGACCTTTTTTGTTATCAGCCGCGATTCCCTGAAAGGATGGATAGCTATTATGTACGACAAGGTATCGACGAATTTCGAGTTCGTCAACCGCGAGAAGAAGGTGCTCGATTTCTGGAACGAGAACCACATCTTCGAGAAGAGCATCGACTCGCGCAAAAATGCGGAGACTTTCACTTTCTATGACGGCCCGCCGACGGCAAACGGCAAGCCGCATATCGGCCACGTGCTGACGAGAGTTATAAAGGATATGATCCCGCGCTACAAGACCATGAAGGGCTATATGGTGCCCCGAAAGGCGGGCTGGGATACCCACGGTCTGCCCGTTGAGATCGAGGTCGAGAAGCTGCTCGGCATCGAGGGCAAACAGGGGATAGAGGAATACGGTCTTGAGCCCTTTATCAAGAAGTGCAAGGAGAGCGTATGGAAATACAAGGGTATGTGGGAGGATTTCTCCGGCAAGGTCGGCTTCTGGGCCGATATGAAGCACCCCTACGTCACCTATGACAACACCTTTATCGAGTCCGAGTGGTGGGCGCTCAAGCAGATCTGGGACAAGGGTCTGCTCTATAAGGGCTTCAAGATAGTGCCCTACTGCCCGCGCTGCGGCACCCCGCTCTCATCTCAGGAGGTCGCTCAGGGCTATAAGGATGTCAAGGAGCGCTCGGCGGTAGTCAAGTTCAAGGCTAAGGGCGAGGACGCATATTTCCTCGCATGGACGACAACTCCGTGGACTCTGCCCTCGAACGTCGCGCTCTGCGTCAACCCCGCAGAGGACTATGTTAAAATCAAGGTTGAGGACGGCACCGTATACTATATGGCGCAGGCCCTCGTTGAGAAGTTCTTCCCCGAGGGAGTCGAGACTCTCGCTACCTTTAAGGGCAAGGAGCTTGAATACAGAGAGTATGAGCCGCTGTTCGAGTGCACAAAGTCGAATGACGGCAAAAAGGGCTGGTACGTCACCTGCGACGGCTATGTCACTCTGACGGACGGCACCGGTATAGTCCATATCGCACCGGCATTCGGTGAGGACGACGCAAACGTCGGCAAGAACTACGATCTTCCGTTCGTTCAGCTCGTCGACGCCGCCGGCTGCATGGATAAGAGCACCCCGTGGGCAGGCAAGTTCTGCAAGGATGCGGACAAGGATGTGCTCGTTGACCTCGACAAGCGCGGACTTCTCTTCTCCGCTCCCGTGTTTGAACACAGCTACCCCCACTGCTGGCGCTGCGACACGCCCCTCATCTACTACGCAAGGGACTCGTGGTTCATAAAAATGACCGCAGTCAGGGACGACCTCGTTCGCAACAACAACACCGTCAACTGGATCCCCGAGAGCATCGGCAAGGGACGCTTCGGCGACTGGATAGAGAACGTCCAGGATTGGAGCATCAGCCGTAACCGCTACTGGGGAACTCCGCTCAACGTCTGGGAGTGCGAGTGCGGCCACAGACATTCGATAGGCTCTATCGAGGAGCTCAAGAGTATGTCCTCGAACTGCCCCGACGATATTGAGCTGCACCGCCCCTATATCGACGCGGTTACAATAAAGTGCCCGAAGTGCGGCGGCGAAATGCACCGCGTGCCCGAGGTTATCGACTGCTGGTTCGACTCCGGCTCGATGCCCTTCGCGCAGCACCACTATCCGTTTGAAAATCACGACCTGTTCAAGCAGCAGTTCCCGGCGCAGTTTATTTCCGAGGCTGTCGATCAGACGAGAGGCTGGTTCTATTCGCTGCTCGCCATTTCGACCCTGCTGTTCAACAGAGCTCCCTATGAAAACGTCCTCGTTCTCGGTCACGTTCAGGATGAGAACGGACAGAAGATGTCAAAGTCCAAGGGCAACGCCGTCGACCCGTTCGACGCGCTCAACGCCTACGGCGCAGACGCAGTCCGCTGGTATTTCTACACCAACTCCGCTCCCTGGCTGCCCAACCGCTTCCACGGCAAGGCTGTTATCGAGGGTCAGCGCAAGTTCATGGGCACACTCTGGAACATCTACGCTTTCTTCGTGCTCTATGCAAATATAGACGAGTTCGACGCCACGAAGCATGAGCTTCGCAAGGCTGAGGAGCTGCCGACCATGGACAGATGGCTGCTCTCGAGACTCAACACCCTTATCACCACCGTTGACAATTACCTTGCGGATTACTGCATCCCCGAGGCGGCGCGTGCGCTGCAGAACTTCGTCGACGAGATGAGCAACTGGTATGTCCGCCGCTGCCGCGAGCGCTTCTGGGCGCAGGGCATGAGCCAGGACAAGATAGATGCCTATATGACTCTTTACACCGCGCTCGTCACCGTCTCGAAGCTTGCCGCTCCGATGATCCCGTTCATGACGGAGGATATCTACCGCAACCTCGTTTGCAGCGTTGACAAGTCCGCTCCCGAGAGCGTCCACCTGTGCGACTACCCCGTTGCGGATGCCGCGTATGTTGACAAGGCTCTTGAAGAGAGAATGAACGAGGCGCTCAATATAGTCGTGCTCGGCCGTGCCGCAAGAAACGGCGCGAACATCAAGAACCGTCAGCCGCTGGGCAAGATGTTTGTCCGCGCGGACGAGGCTCTCGGCGGCGAGTACGCGGAGATAGTCAGAGACGAGCTCAATGTCAAGGAACTCGAATTCGTTGACGGCGAGGCGGATTTCGTCAGCTACAGCTTCAAGCCGCAGCTCAAGACCGTCGGCCCGAAGTACGGCAGATTCCTCGGCAAGATAAAAGAGCATCTCGCCTCCCTCGACGGCTCGGCCGCAAAGAAGGAGCTTGACGAAAATGGCGCGCTGAAGTTCAGCGTCGACGGCAACGAAATAGAGCTCGGCGTTGACGACCTGCTCATAGACTCCGTCCAGAAAGAGGGCAGCTTCGCGGTCTCCGACTACGGCATCACCGTCGCTATCGACACGAACCTCACCCCCGAGCTTATCGAAGAGGGCTTCGTCAGAGAGATAATCTCGAAGATTCAGACGATGCGCAAAGAGGCAGACTTCGATGTTATGGACAAGATCGTTCTCTACACCGGCGAGAATGAAAAGCTCAACGGTATTATTAAGAAGAACGCCGAGTCCATAAAGCATGATGTCCTCGCGGATGAGATAGTCTATTCCCTCGGCGGCGACAGCTCCAAGGAGTGGAACATCAACGGCGAGAAGATGACTCTCGGCGTCAGCAAGAAATAAAAGCAGATTTTTCCGCCGCGTCTTTAATCGGATGCGGCGGATTTTCTTATTTCCGACTCAAAACAAGCCCAATATTTTAAAGAAACAAAATAAGCAAAACTGTTGCAATAATGTTACATTTCAACTGATTGTTGAATCGTGTCGGATGTTGTATACTCATTTCGGATGAATTTTTCCCGCGTCTGAGGAGCGGATACAACGAGGAGGATATCATTTTGTCAACAGCATATTTTTATGCCGCGCTCGCGGCAGGCATCGCGGCGGTCGTCGTTTTCCTTGTCCTGCGCGTGAAATACGGCGGACTCAAGGGGCTCTATTCAAAGGCGATAGCGAGCTTCCTCTTCCTGCTTACGGCGCTCTCCGCGGCGGCGGTCAACCCGGGTCACGAGGTGTATGCCGGGCTCATCGTGTTCGGTCTTGTGCTCGGTCTCTCGGGCGACATATGGCTCGATTTGAAATGGATATATGAAAAGGATATGGAGAAGTTCCTCAACGCCGGATTCATAGCGTTCATGATAGGCCATGTGTTCTACATAGGCGCTATTTATAAATTCGCCGGCAACTGGAGCGTGCTCACGGCTGTCCTGCCGATAATAATCTCGGTCGTTGTCGCCATAGGAAATGTTATCGTCAGCGAAAAGCTGCTCAAGCTCAAGTTCGGCAAGTTCAGAACGATAGTCGGCGTCTATACCTTTTTTCTGTTCATGACCTTTGCCGTCAGCGCGGTCGCGATGCTCAACAATTCCTTTGCAAAGCAGTGGATACTCATGTCGGCGGGCGGGCTTCTGTTCGCGTTCTCCGACGCCGTGCTCTCGAATATGTATTTCAAAGAGGGCGGAAACACGAAGGCGAATATAATCATAAACCATGTTTCCTACTATGCGGCGCAGTTTGTAATAGCGTCGTCGGTACTTTTTATAAAATAATCCGAAAAACCGCTTGACAAAATCCTTTCGGGCTGTTAAAATAGTGCGTACAACAAAGCAGAGTGACGCATTGTGCCGCAGCTCTCACCTCCGGGGTTTTGTCCGCGCGGGTCAATAAGAACGGATTTTTATTTCTGTTGATTATTGAGCGAGGGCATCTCTGTGCCCTCGCTTTGATTTTTCCGGTAGAACCGGTCAGAGCATATGGAGGTGCTGGTTATAGGTATCAAAGAAATGCAGATCAATGAAGAGATCACGGACAAAGAGGTCAGGCTCATAAGCAATGACGGTGAACAGCTCGGTATCGTTTCCGCCGCTCAGGCTCAGAAGCTTGCCGCAGAGAAAAATCTCGACCTTGTCAAGATAGCTCCGCAGGCAAAGCCGCCCGTCTGTAAGATCATGGACTACGGCAAATATCGTTTTGAGCAGTCCAAGAGGGAGAAGGAAGCGAAGAAGAATCAGCGTGTGATCGAGATAAAGGAGATCCGCCTTTCGCCCAACATTGACGTACATGATTTTGATACGAAAGTCGGTCACGCCAGAAAGTTCCTGTCGGCAGGCAACAAGACCAAGGTCTCGATCCGCTTCCGCGGACGCGAGATGACCCACACCGATATCGGACTGACCATAATGGCTCAGTTTGCGGAGAAGTGCGCGGATATCGCCTCGGTCGAGAAGCCGGCAAAGCTTGAGGGACGCCAGATGCTCATGTTCCTCGCTCCCAAGAGCGCAAAGTGATTATCCCGGTAAAATACCGGTCAAAAAGTTGAAGGAGGAAAAGAACTCATGCCCAAGATCAAAACTCACAGCGGTGCTAAAAAGCGCTTCAAGCTGTCAAAAAACGGTAAGCCGATACGTGCACACGCAAACAAGTCTCACATCCTTACCAAGAAGAGCACAAAGCGTAAGAGAAATCTTCGCAAGACCTCTGTTGCAGACACCACCAACGTCAAGCAGATCAAGAAGCTTATCCCTTACAAATAAGAGACAGCCAACCACTCATTAATTATTCGGAGGTAGAAAACCATGGCACGTATCAAAGGTGCAACAATGACTCGCAAGAGAAGAAATAAAGTTCTGAAGCTTGCCAAGGGCTACTATGGCTCAAAGCACAGCCTTTTCAAGACCGCCAAGCAGGCTGTCATGAAGAGCGGCCAGTACGCTTACATCGGCCGCAAGCAGAAGAAGCGTGACTTCCGCAGCCTGTGGATCACCAGAATCTCCGCTGCCGCGAAGCTCAACGGCATGAACTATTCCACGTTCATCAACGGTCTGAAGAAGGCCGGCATCGATCTCAACCGCAAGATGCTCTCCGAGATCGCCATCAGCGATCCCGCCGCTTTCACCGCTCTGACCGAGCAGGCCAAGGCTGCCCTCAAGTAAGTGATCGGAGATTTTCGGGTAGAGACTCAATCTGAAAGTTAAGGGGCTGCTGATGCAGTCCCTTATTTCATATCGGAGGAAAAAAGATGGATTTCGAAAAGATCTCGTCGCGTTCCAACGAAAAAGTGAAGCTTTTCCGGCATTTGTCGCAGAGTGCCTCGTTCCGCAGGGAAACGGGGCTGTTTGCGCTTGAGGGCGCACGCCTGTGCTCGGATGTCGCAAAGACCGGGATAGAAATAAAGACCGCGTTCTTCACAAAAGAAGCGCTCGAAAAGTATCCGGACTATATCTCTGCCGTTGCTGAAAAAGCGGAGCAGGCGTTCGAGATACCGCATGAGCTCGCCGGAACTCTCTCCGATACCCGCGAGGCGCAGGGTGTTTTTTGCATCTGCGTCAAGCGAAAAGAGGCGGAGCTGGAGACGATCGACCCCAAGGGGACATATATAGCGCTCGACAATATGCAGGATCCGTCGAATCTCGGCGCGGTGCTCAGAACCGCGGAGGCATTCGGCATGAGCGGCGTCATAGTCGGCGGCGGATGCGATATATATAACCCGAAAGCGCTTCGCGCCGCGATGGGCTCTTCGATGCGAATTTCTGTTTTGACAACAGGAAATTTGCCCTCTCTCTTGATTTTTGCCGCCAAAAAGGGTATGCTTACCTTAGCTTCCACGCCGTCCGACGGGGCAAAGAAGATAACCGATATGAGTTTTTCGGGCTCCGTTATCTGCGTTGTCGGCAACGAGGGCAGCGGAATATCGCCCGAGGTCATGTCCGCCTGCACTCTGCCCATGACTATTCCGATGCGCGGGCGCGCCGAGTCGTTGAATGCCGCGGCGGCAGCCGCAGTGCTTATGTGGGAGCTGACAAAATAACACACGGAGGCTTCAATGGACAAGAAAGCCTATTGGCTCTGGCTCCAGGAAGCTCTTGGCGCAGGAGCTGTCACAGATGAGATTACCGCTGTGTTTCCATCCCCCGAGGAGATGTACTCAAGGGGCGAGATAGAATGGCGATTGAGCGGTGTACTCACCAACAGACAGATAGAAAAACTCAAACAATGCTCTCCCGAAAAGGCGCAGGGCATTGTTGATGTTTGTTATAATAACGGTTGGACCGTCCTCACTCCGGACGACGAGGACTATCCGCCGAAACTCAGAAGTCTGCGCAACATGCCGCTGGCGCTCTTCGTCAGGGGCGACATAAAACGCGTGACACAGCGCGTGTGCATTGCTGTTGTCGGCACGAGAAAGGCCTCGTTCCAGGGCAGCTATCTCGCGCACCGCTATGCCGCGGCGCTTGCATATTCCGGCATCTGCGTCGTCTCCGGCGCGGCGATGGGCATCGACAGCTGCGCGCACAACGGCGCGCTCGACTCCGGCGGAGTCACGGCGGCGGTGCTCGGCTGCGGCTTCGGATACAAATATCTTATGGAAAACGAGTATCTGCGCGACTGCGTGGCTCAAAGCGGCGCGCTGATAACGGAGTTCCCGCCCGGATTCCCGTCCTCGGCGAGAACATTCCCGATAAGAAACAGAATAATCTCCGGACTCTGCGACGCTACAATAGTCATCGAGGCGGGAGTTAAGAGCGGCTCGCTCATCACCGCAAACTGCGCCATAGAACAGGGACGAGATGTGTTTGCGCCGCCCGGCGATGTGTTCAACTCATCTTACGCCGGGGCGAATCGGCTGATAAGAGACGGCGCAAGACCGCTTTTGTCAATTTACGATTTGATAACCGAATACTCCGTGCGCTATCCCGACAAGATAAAGCCGGAGGATATGGCGAAGGCGCTCGAATATCTGAGCGGCAAGCGCGAGCTGACGCAGGAGCAGGCAAAGGAAGAGCCGAAGACCGTTGAGCGTCCGCACGAATCGGCCAAAAAGTTCGAGCCCGAACCGAAGCCTGAGGAGTTCAGGGTCAAAAAGCTCGTGTCGATACCCGTCGGACTCTCTGAAAAGGCAAAGAAAATATACGAATCAATGGGAGAAGAACCTCTGTTTGCAGACGAGATAGCGGCAAGACCGGATTTGCGCCGTGGGAGGTTGTCAGCTCGATGACCGAGCTGGAGCTTGAAGATCTCGTGTGTCTGTGCGCAGGGAAACGATACAAAAAAATTTGAACAGGGGAGCAAACGAAATGTCCACTTTAGTTATAGTCGAGTCGCCCGCAAAGGCGAAGACAATTAAAAAATATCTCGGACCCGGCTATGAGGTAGTCGCCTCGATGGGTCATGTCCGCGACCTGCCCGCAGCGAAGCTGAGCGTCGATGTCAAGCATGACTTCGCGCCGAAATACGCCGTTATAAAAGGAAAAGAGAAGCTCGTCAGCGAGCTGAAAAAAGATGTTGAAAAAAGCGATAAAGTTATCCTCGCAACCGACCCTGATCGCGAGGGAGAAGCGATATCGTGGCACCTTTCGACCCTGCTCGATCTCAATCTCGAGGACAAGAACAGAGTCACTTTCAACGAGATAACCAAAACCGGAATCAAGAACGGCATGGAACATCCGCGCGCCGTCGACATGAATCTCGTCAACGCACAGCAGGCGAGAAGAATACTCGACAGACTCGTCGGCTATCGCTTGAGCCCGTTTATTTCGCAGAAGATACGCCGCGGACTTTCCGCCGGCCGCGTTCAGAGCGTCGCGGTGCGCATGATAGTTGACCGCGAGGAGGAGATCCGTGCGTTCAAGCCCGAGGAATATTGGACGATAGATGCAAAGTTCACCGCCCCGTCCCGCAAGGTGTTTTCCGCATCGCTCTACGGCGACGAAAACGGCAAGATAAAAATAGAGAACAAAGAGCAGTCGGACGCTATTCTCAGCCGTCTCGACGGCGCTTCGTATACCGTCAAAACCCTCAAAAAGGGCACAAGGAAGAAGAACCCCGCGCCGCCCTTTACCACCTCCACCCTCCAGCAGGAGGCTTCGAGGAAGCTCGGTTTCCAGACTCAGAAGACCATGCGCACCGCGCAGGAGCTCTATGAGGGCGTCGATGTTCAGGGCATCGGCACGACCGGTCTTATAACCTACATGAGAACCGACTCGCTGAGAATCTCCGAGGAGGCGCGCGCCCAGGCAGCCGCCGCTATAGAAGATATCTTCGGCAAGGAGTATCTGCCCGACAAGCCGCGCTATTACAAGACCGGAGCCAACGCGCAGGACGGCCACGAGGCTATCCGCCCCGCGACCCCGTCGATAACCCCCGAGCGCGTCAAGGATTCGCTGACTTCGGATCAGTATAAGCTCTATAATCTTATCTGGAAGCGCTTCATGGCGAGCCTCATGGCGAGCTGCGTGCAGGATACGGTGAAGCTTGAAATAGCCGGAGCAAACGAAAAGGACGCCGCCGAGGGCAAATATTGCCTGTTCACCGCCGCCGGTTATTCCGTGCGCTTCGACGGCTTTACAAAAGTATATGAGATAAGCGACGACGAGAGCAAGGGTTCGCTCCTGCCCGAGATAAAGGTCGGAGACACTGCGAAGCTCAAGGAGCTCATCCCCTCGCAGCACTTCACCTCGCCTCCGCCGCGCTTCACCGAAGCGTCGCTCGTCAAGGAGTTCGAGGAAAAGGGTATCGGCAGACCGAGTACCTATTCAACGATAATCACCACCATAGTCAAGAGAAACTATGTCAAGCGCGAGTCGAAGCAGTTCGTGCCCACCGAGCTCGGCGAGGCGACAACGAAGCTGCTCAAAGAGAAGTTCCCGCGCATAGTCAACGTCAAGTTCACCGCGCAGATGGAGGATATGCTCGACCGCGTCGATTCCGGCGATATCGACTATGTCTCCGTCCTCGACGATTTCTACGGCGAGTTCGAAAAGTCGCTCGACAAGGCGAAAGCCGAGATGAAGGATGTCAAAATTCAGCTCGAAGAGGATATAACGGATATCCCCTGCGAGAAGTGCGGCAGAATGATGGTCATAAAGACCGGACGCTACGGTAGATTCCTTGCCTGCCCCGGCTATCCCGAGTGCAAGAACGCGAAGCCGCTCGTGCTCGAAACGAACGCAAAGTGCCCCAAGTGCGGCGCAAAGGTTATCGAGAGAAAGACGAAGAGGGGCTATACTTTCTACGGCTGCTCGAATTGGCCGGGCTGCGACTTCATGACCTGGGATAAGCCGACGGATGAGATATGCCCGCAGTGCGGCAAGTCCCTGTTCAAGAAGAAGGGCGGCGTTGTCGAATGCCTCAACGAGGGCTGCGGATATACGAAAAAGAGCGCAAGAAAAGGTAAAAAAACCGATGAATAAAGTTACCGTTATAGGAGCGGGCTTCGCGGGCGTTGAAGCCGCGAGACAGCTGTCGCGCGCGGGGATAAGAGTTACCCTGTGCGAGATGAAGCCGCAAAAATTCTCGCCCGCCCATTCGAGCCCGAACTTCGCCGAGCTCGTATGCTCAAACTCCTTCAAGGCTCTGCGCACCGCGAGCGCCGCGGGCGAACTCAAAGCCGAGATGGAGATGCTCGGCTCGCTCTGCGTGAGCTGCGCCAAGGCGACTGCCGTCCCCGCGGGCGGTGCTTTAGCCGTTGACAGGGACGATTTCTCCGCCCTTGTCACAAAGACGGTCGAAGAAGATCCGCTTATAGATATAGTCCGCGGCGAGGTGACGGAGATACCCGCAGACGGCGTTGTGATTATCGCCGCAGGTCCGCTCGCGTCCGACGCGCTCTCCAATGAGATAGAGAAAATCTGCCCCGGACATCTGAGCTTCTACGATGCCGCCGCGCCGATAGTTTCGGCTCAGAGCCTCGATATGTCCTGCGCGTTCAAGCAGTCGCGCTACGACAGGGGCGGCGAGGATGACTATATAAACTGTCCGATGGACAAAGAGGAATATGAGGCGTTTTACGAAGCCCTTGTCGGCGCGGAGAGCGCCGAAACCCACTCGTTCGACAAGCGCAAGGGAGTCTACGAGGGCTGTATGCCGATAGAAGTCATGGCTCTGCGCGGGCAGGATACTATCCGCTTCGGTCCGATGAAACCTGTTGGTCTGCGCGATCCGCGTACGGGACACAGACCGTGGGCGGTGCTCCAGCTCAGAAAAGAGAACTCGGCGGGTACTATGTACAATCTCGTCGGCTTTCAGACGAATCTGAAATTCGGCGAGCAGAAGCGCGTTTTCTCTATGATACCCGCGCTCAAAAATGCGGAGTTCGTGCGCTACGGCGTCATGCACCGCAACACTTTTATAAATTCACCCAAGCTCCTCGGCGCGGATTTCTCGCTCAGGAGCGACAGACGAATATTCTTCGCGGGTCAGATAACCGGCGTGGAGGGCTATATGGAGTCCGCCGCCTCGGGAATACTCGCCGGCATCAACGCCGCGCGGTATATAAACGGAAAAGACCCATTCGTCATGCCCGGGGACACCGTCATGGGTGCGCTCGCACGCTATATCAGCGACGGGAGCGTGACGGATTTTCAGCCCATGGGCGCAAACTTCGGAATACTTCCGCCCCTCGACGAGCGTATCCGCTCGAAGCAGGAGCGATATGAAAAAATCTCGCAGAGAGGATTGGAATCCGCGAGAAAATATATCGAAGGAGAGAATGAAGAATGAAGATTATAGTTGATGCTTTCGGCGGCGACAATGCACCTCTTGAGGTTATCAAGGGCAGCCGCAACGCAAAGGACGATCTCGGCGTGGACATAGCGCTCGTCGGCGATAAGGAAAAGATATTCTCCTGCGCCGCGCAGAACAAGATATCGCTCACGGGCATTGATATTATAGACGCTCCGGATGTTATCGCCATGACCGATCAGCCCGGCGAGATACTCAAAAGCAAGAAAAACTGCTCCATGGCGGTCGGACTCCAGGCTCTTGCGGACGGCAAGGGCGACGCATTCGTCAGTGCCGGGTCAACCGGCGCGCTCGTCATGGGTGCAACTTTCATCGTCAAGCGCATCAAGGGCGTAAAACGCCCGGCGATAGGCAGCGTCCTGCCCTCTAATGACAAGCCGTTTCTTCTGCTTGACTGCGGCGCGAACGCAGACTGCACTGCGGAGCATTTGAAGCAGTTCGCCCAGATGGGCGCGATATATTCGGAGAAGTTCGTAAAAGTTCAGTCTCCGCGCGTGGCTCTTGCGAATATCGGCACCGAGGACAGCAAGGGCGACCGCCTGCGCCATGAGGCGTTCGATCTTCTCAAGGATACGAAAGAAATCAACTTCATCGGCAACGTCGAGACTCGCGACGTGCCCTACGGCTGCTGCGACGTGCTCGTTGCGGACGGCTTCACGGGCAACATTATCTTAAAGCTCTATGAGGGTGTCGCGGGCGCGATGATGGCGAATATCAAGAACATCTTCAAGAAGAGCTCGATAACCATGCTCGCCGCCATGATGGTCAAGGGAGGCTTGCTCGGACTTAAAATGAGAATGGATTATTCCGAGTTCGGCGGCGCGCCGCTGCTCGGAGTCAACGGCGTTGTTATCAAGGCGCACGGCTCGTCCGACGCAAAGGCTATCCGCAACGCCATAAGGCAGGCAAAGACCTGCGCAGAAAAAAATATAGTCGGCACCATTGCACAGAGCGTCAAGGAAGCTGCCGACGCGGAGTAAAAAAATGGACAACAGAGAACTCGAAAAGAAAATAGGCTACAATTTCAAGAATAAAAAGCTGCTCACCGAGGCGCTGACCCACTCGTCATACGCCAACGAGCGGCAGGACGGCACGCGCTGCAACGAGCGCCTGGAATTTCTGGGCGACTCGGTGCTCGGCTTTATCTCCGCCGAGCATTTCTTCCATCACTTCAAGCACCTGCCCGAGGGCGAGCTGACGAAGAGACGCGCTTATTTCGTCTGCGAGAAGTCACTCAGCGAATTTGCACGCACTCTCGGTATCGGCGACTATCTGCTCTTCGGCAAGGGTGAGGTGCTCACCGGCGGTAAGGATCGCCCGTCTATCCTCGCCGATGCGTTTGAGGCTGTGCTCGCCGCTATCTATCTCGACGGCGGCATAGAGCCGGCGAAGAAGTTCGTTTTCCGTTTTATCGATAAGGCGGACGAGGAGAAGCCGGTCGTCACGGACTACAAGACCACCTTGCAGGAGATAGTCCAGCGCAATCCCGAGGAGGCGGTCGAATATGTCCTCGTCGGCGAGAGCGGACCCGACCACAACAAGACCTTCAGCGTCGAAGTCCATCTCAACAGCAATGTTATCGGCCACGGCTCGGGCAGAAGTAAGAAGATAGCCGAGCAGGCGGCGGCAAAAGAGGCTCTGGAGCTCATGGGGCTCAAGGCATGAAACATATAAACGTCTCCGTATTCGTTCCCCACGCGGGTTGCCCGCACCAGTGCAGCTTCTGCAACCAGAGGAGCATTTCGGGCGCAAAGAGCCAGCCGACAGCGCAGGATGTGCGCGACGCGGCGCTCATCGCCATGCGCTCGTCCCCCGAGGGGATAAAAGACGGGGAGATAGCATTTTTCGGCGGTAGCTTCACGGCTATCGACCGCGATTATATGATCGAGCTGCTCTCTTCGGCGCAGGAGTTCATCGGCGAAAACGGCTTCAAGGGCATCAGAATATCCACCCGCCCGGACGCTGTTGACGGCGAGATATGCGATATCCTCGAAAAATATCATGTCACGGCGGTCGAACTCGGCGCACAGAGCACGAATGATAAAGTGCTCGCGATGAACCGCAGAGGGCACACACGCGAGGATATCTTCCGCTCGGCGCGGCTTTTAAAAGAACGCGGCTTCGAATTGGGGCTCCAGATGATGACCGGGCTCTACGGTTCGAATGATGAGGACAGCATCGGGACGGCGCGGGATATAATCTCACTTTCACCGGACACCGCGCGGATATATCCGACGGTAGTTATAGAAAACACGGAGCTCGCCGAGCTCTACCGCAGTGGCGAATACCGCCCGCAGACTCCCGAAGAGGCGGCGCTGCTCTGCGCGAAGATACTGCCGATGTTCGAGCGAGCGGGGATAAAGGTCATCCGCCTCGGGCTCCATTCCGGCGGCGATGTCGAGGGCTCTTTCGTTGCCGGCGCATATCATCCGGCTCTGCGCGAGATGTGCGAGGGGCATATATATTTTGATATTATTAATAAAGCTCTCTCCGGAAAAGAAAAGGGGAAGTACATAATATACGTTGCTCCGCGTGAAATTTCAAAAGCCTCCGGACAGAGAAGATGTAATATCGAAAAACTCAGAGAACTCGGCTATGAATGTAAAATAAAAGAGAGCGCGGCTCTCTCGGCGCGCGATATAACCTTGGAAAAAGTCAACTTATTATAAAGGCAGGCAGATAAATGTTACTAAAAGCACTCGAACTGCAGGGCTTCAAATCCTTCCCCGACAAGACAACGCTTGAATTCGGAAAAGGCATAACCGCCGTCATAGGCCCCAACGGCTCCGGAAAGAGCAACATCTCCGATGCCGTTCGCTGGGTTCTCGGCGAGCAGTCCTCAAAGAGCCTGCGCGGCTCGAAAATGGAGGATGTCATATTCGGCGGCACGTCGCTGAGAAAAGCGATGGGCTTTGCCGAGGTCACTCTGCGCCTCGATAACGCCGACCGCACCCTCAACAACTGCGACAAGGACGATGTCTCCGTCACCCGCCGCTACTACCGCTCGGGCGAGAGCGAGTATCTTTTGAACGGCGAGACTGTCCGCCTGCGCGATATCCACGAGCTGTTTATGGACACGGGACTCGGACGCGACGGCTATTCCATGGTCAGCCAGGGCAGAGTCGCCGACCTTATCTCTTCGCGCTCGCCGCAGAGGCGCGATATGCTCGAAGAGGCGGCGGGAATATCCCATTTCAGATACCGCCGCGCGGACGCGACCCGCAGACTCGAACAGGCGGAGGAAAATCTCGTTCGCCTGCGCGATATATTGACCGAGCTCGAAGGACGCGTCGGACCGCTCAAAACGCAGAGCGAAAAGGCGCAGAAATTCCTTGTGCTTGCAGGGGAGAAAAAGGAGCTTGAGATAGGACTCTGGCTCAAGACGATAGAGCGCTCCCGCGAGGGGCTCAGGGCGCAGGAGGATAAAATATCCCTTGCCGCCGCGGACTATGAGCAGGCGGAGCGCGAGCTCGAACAGATATCGGCTCAGATAGAAGAGCTGATGAGCACGGGCAGCGGAATAACCGTGCAGATAGAAGAACTGCGAACGAAAGCCGCCTCCGACGAAGAGCAGGCGACCGCAGTTGACGGCAGAATCGCCGTCGAGCACAACAACCTCGCGCATAACCGCGAGACGATAGAGCGCATAAAGCGCGACATGGAAGCGGCGACCGCCACCGAGCAGCACCTCGAGGAGCAGATCGACGCCGCCCAAAAAGAAATAGAATCTATAGACGCTGAGATAAAGGACTGCCAGGCGCAGCTGCTCGAACTGCTCGACAGCACGGGCAAGCTCAAGGAGCAGGAGAGCGCGATAACCGCCGAGCGCGACAGCGCGGAGGCGCAGGCGAAGACCATAAACGAATCTCTCTCTGCCGCAAAAATCGAGCAGAGCACGGCGCGCTCCTCCGCGCAGGAGATAGCCGCGCGCCTCGGCACAGTTGATGAAGTCATTGCTTCGCGCGGCGGACTGCTTGACGCACTCCGCGAGCAGGCCGAAGTCAGCCGCAGGAATCTTGACGCGTGCCTTGAAAATATAGAATCACTTTCAAATTCAATAGACGGCTACTCTATGATAGTCCGTTCGCGCTCCGAAAAGGCGGAGAAGATGCGCCGCGAGCTCGACGCCGCAACGCTCGACATCCACCAGAAGCAGGCGCGAATCAGAATGCTCGAGGATCTCGAGAAGAATATGGAGGGCTATTCCGGCTCCGTTAAAGCGGTCATGCGCGAAGCAAAGCGCGGAACGCTGCGCGGAATCCACGGACCTGTGTCCCAGCTGATAACCGTTGATGCGAAGTACGCCGCGGCGGTCGAGACGGCTCTCGGCGCCGCCGTGCAGAATATAGTAACCGACGACGAGTCGGCGGCAAAGCGTGCCATAGCCTATCTTAAAGAGAGCCGCGCAGGACGCGCGACTTTCCTGCCGATGACGGCGATAAAGCCGCGCCCGTTCAGGGAGGACGGACTCGACTCCTGCGCCGGATTCATCGACATGGCGGACAGGCTTCTTCGATGCGACGACGAGTATCTGCCGATAATCAGGAATCTGCTCAGCCACACCGCCGTTGCGGATAATATCGACAGCGCGATAGCCATCTCCAAGCGCTTCGGCCACAGATTCAAAGTCGTCACGCTCGACGGTCAGGTTATGAACGCGGGCGGCTCAATGACGGGCGGTTCGCGCGGGCAGAACGCGGGAATACTCAGCCGCGGCAATGATATAGAACAGCTCAAAAAGACCGTCGCGAAGCTTGAAAAAGACCTTGCCGAGCGGCAGGAGAGATACAAAGAGCTCGCGGGCGAAGTCTCGGCGGCGCAGGCGGAATACGACGGCGTGACAGCGGAGCTCCAGAAAGCGCAGGAAGAAAAAATCCGCCGCGAGGGCGAACTGCGCATGATAGACGACAAGATAGAAACTGCCGAGTCGGCGCTCAATGACCTCGAAGCGGAGAAGCGCAGCTCCGCAGAGCGCACCGCAAAGCTCGAAGAAATTCAGACTCAGGCGCAGAAGAAGATAGATGAATTTACCTCTCAGCTCGACTCGGTCAATGAAAAGATAACCGAAATCGAATCGCGCCGCGATGAACTGCTCAGCACCCGCGAACAGAACGCGGACAAAGAGAGCAGCATCAACCTCAGCATCCTTGCGTTCAAAAAGGATATTCAGGCGCGAGAGGAAGTTATCGAAACGCTCAAACGCCGCAGAAGCTCCCATGAGGGTCATGCCGATGAGCTTAAATCGGAGATTGACTCGATAACCGAGCAGATGACCGCGACGAACGAGCTTATAGAACAGCTCAAGGGCGAGGCGGCATCACTTCGCGCCGAGGCTCAGCAGAAGAAGGACGAGATATCCTCGCTCGCTCAGAAGCGAAGCGGAGTCGAGGGCGAGAGCACCAAACTTCGCGCCCAGGAGCGCTCGGTCAGCGACAGGCGCGAGAGGCTGTCCGGCGAGCGGGCAAGGCTCGAAGAGCGCCGCGACTCGATGCAGCGCGAGCTCGAAAATGCGCAGAACAAGCTCTATGACGAATATCAGCTCACTCGCCGCGAGGCGGAGGAACTCGGAATAATTATCGAAGATCCGCAGAAAGCGCAGCGCGATCTCAATGATATAAAGAACAAGATAAGAGCCCTCGGCAATGTCAATGTCGGCGCTATCGAGGAATACAAAGAGGTCTCCGAGCGCTACGAGTTCATGAAAACTCAGATAGACGATGTCGAAAGCTCCCGCGCGGAACTTCTCACGCTCATAGGCGACCTGACCGGCAAGATGTCGGAGCGGTTCAGGGAGCAGTTCGACCGCATAAATACTATCTTCGGTCAGACGTTCTCGGAGCTGTTCGGCGGCGGCAAGGCGGAGCTTATTCTTGAGAATCCGCTCGACGTGCTCGAATGTGCCATTGAGATAAAGGTTCAGCCCCCGGGCAAGAATGTTCAGAATATCGACCTGCTCTCGGGCGGCGAAAAGGGACTTGCGGCAATCGCGCTGCTGTTCTCCATCCTCAAGGTCACTCCCGCGCCGTTCTGCTTCTTCGACGAGGTCGAGGCGGCGCTTGATGATGTCAACGTCACGCGCTACGCACAGTATGCTCGCCGCATGACGAAGAACACGCAGTTCATACTTATTACGCACAGACGCGGCACGATGGAAGAAGCCGATGTTCTCTACGGAGTCACAATGCAGGAGGACGGAGTCTCCAAACTGCTCGAACTCAAGACCGCCGAAATGGCAAAGAAGCTCGGATTGACACAGTGATACATATAATAAGCCCCGGAGTTTTCCGGGGCTGTTTTTATAATTTGCGATAAGTTGGGGGTTGTCAAGTCATGCAAATCATTCCTCCCTCTTCCCTCCAACCGCTTTGCCGAGTTCGGAAAACGCTATCGGTGCGAGGGCGAGGGCGGCGACGGTCAGCCACTCATAGATATTGAGCACGGACACATCGAACAGCACCCGCAGCGGCGGGACGGTCATAACAATGAGCTGGAGCGCGGCGCAGAGGGCGGCGCAAATAGTGAGCTTTCTGTTTGAAAAAATACCGATGCTGAAAACCGAGCGGCGCGAGCGCATGTTGAACGAATGAGCTATCTCGCAGAGGCTCTGCGTCGCAAACGCCATGGTGCGTCCAAGCTCGACGCAGGAATTTTTAAAGAGCGAGTTGCCAGCGACGAACGCAAACAGACTCAGCGCGCCTATCAACATTCCCTCGAGGGCTATGTCGAGTCCCGTGCGGTCGGCGAAAAAGCTCTTTGAGCTGTCGCGCGGGGGACGCTGCATGATGCGGCTGTCGAGCCTCTCCGCGCCGAGCGCGAGCGCGGGCAGGGAGTCTGTGACGAGATTTATCCACAAAAGCTGTATCGGCAGGAGCGGCGCGGGCATGCCGAATAGCGTGGCGGCAAAGACGCAGAGTATCTCGCCGATGTTGCAGCCGAGCAGATAGTGTATGGCGCGGCGGATGTTGTCATATATTCCGCGCCCCTGGGCGACGGCTTTGACTATTGTCGCAAAATTGTCGTCGGTCAGAATCATGTCGGCGGCGTTCTGTGCCACCTGCGTGCCGCCCTTGCCCATGGCGCAGCCGATATCGGCGGCCTTTAATGCGGGCGCGTCGTTGACCCCGTCGCCCGTCATCGCAACAACCTCGCCGTGGGCGCGCAGAGCTTTGACTATCCGGACTTTGTGCTCCGGCGTCACACGCGCATATACGCGGCAGGAGCGCACGGCGCGCGCGAATTCGTTCTCGCCCATTTTGTCTATCTGCGCGCCCGTCAGACATTCGCCGGAGCGCGAGAGTATGCCGAGCTTTTTCGCCGTGGCGCAGGCGGTGCCCGCATGGTCGCCGGTTATCATAACAGGCGTTATTCCCGCGCGGCGGCAGGTTTTGACCGCCTCATATGCCTCTTCGCGCGGCGGATCCTCCATGCCGATAAGCCCGCAGAATGTCAGCCCCGTCTCGCTTATTTTTCCCCCGTTTGTCTCGCCCGTGGCGACGGCGATAACTCTTAATGCCCGCTCGGCAAGAGAGGCGTTGAGACTCAGTATTTTTTCACGCCGAGCCGAAGTCAGCGGGCTTTTCGTTCCGTTTAATATTATATCGGAACACTTTTTTATCAGCACATCGGGCGCGCCCTTTACGACCGTTATTATTTTGTCCCCGTCTCTTATCGCGACGGACATCATCTTCCGCTCGGACGAGAACGGTATTTCATCGGTTCTGGGCTTTTGGCGGTTGAGCTTCGCCGTATCGGTGCCGGATCGCTCCGCCGCCGCGACTATCGCAGCCTCGGTCGGCTCGCCGGACACCTTGCCCTTGCCCTCGTATTTTGCGTCGCAGCAGAGCGCGGCGAGCGAGAAAAGCTTTTTTGCCTCTTCGCCGGTCAGCTGAATTTCGCCCGACGGCGAGCAGGCGGCAGTGACGGTCATTTTGTTCTGAGTCAGCGTGCCCGTCTTGTCTGAACAGATATATGTTGCCGCGCCGAGCGTCTCGACTGCGGGCAGGCGGCGTATGACCGCGTTGCTCTTCGCCATCTTCTGCACTCCGAGCGAGAGCACAACGGTGACAACTGCGGGCAGTCCCTCGGGGATAGCCGCAACGGCGAGACTGACGGAGAGCATGAACGCGCTGAGCACGCCCATGCCGCGCAGGATGCTGAGCACGAATATCAGCGCGCATATCGCCAGCGCGCCGATGCCGAGGACTTTTCCTATCTTCGCGAGCTTTATTTGCAGCGGCGTTGTCGGTTCGTCTTCTGTGTTCAGAAGATGTGCTATCTTCCCGACCGCCGTGTCCATGCCCGTCTGAGTCACGACCGCTTTGGCGTGACCTGCGGTTATGACTGAAGACGAAAATATCATATTTTTGAGCTCCGCCTGCGGACTGCCGTCCGGAATACGGCAGAGAGCGTCCTTTTCGCACGGCATGGATTCGCCGGTCAGCGCGCTCTCCTGAGCCGACAGCGAATGCGAAGATATCAGCCGCGCATCTGCGGGGACAAGATCGCCCGCACGCACTTCTATAATATCCCCGCGAACAACTTCCGACGCAGGGATTTTTGTCTCTTTTCCGTCTCTTATGACTGCCGCCGTCGGCGCGGACATATTTTTAAGCGCCTCGAGCGAATGCTCCGCGCGCCGCTGCTGAATGACCCCGACTGCGGCGTTGAGTATAACTATTATCAATATCATTATCGGGTCGGCGAAGTCGCCGTGTTCCTCTAAAAACGAGGTCGCAAACGACACTCCGCTCGCTATGAGCAGGACTATCACGGTGAAATCTTTGAACTGCTCGAAAAATTCCGCGATGATACTTTTTTTCTTTTTGCCGCGCAGTATGTTTTCGCCGTCCTGCCCGAGCCGCTTCTCCGCTTCGCGCGAGCTCAAGCCCCTGTCAACGCTGCTGCTGAGTTTGCCGACCGCGTCTGCGGCGCTCATAGAATACCAGTCCATATTTTCTCCCCTTTTTTATTGAGTCCGTGCAATATATATTCAATTTATCGCCGAAAGTTTACCAAAGTTATTGAACCGTTCACATTTCAATGATAAAATAAATTGTAATTATATCTTTTTTCGACAGACGGAGGTATCGCGCTTCGTGACAAAGATAGTTAAATTTCTAAAACCGTATATGGGAGCTACCGTGGCGGCGCTGTTTTTCTCGCTGTTCAACAATCTTATGCAGCTGATCCTGCCCGCGATGATGGCTCTGATGATAAACACCGGCATCGGCGACGGGCGCATGGGCACTGTTCAGCTCATCGGCGGCGTTATGGCGGTGCTCTCCGCTATCGCGATAGGCGCGGCAATCGCGGGCAGCTACTATTCTTCAAAGGTCTCCGCCTGCTTCGGTCTGTCGCTTCGCCGCGCGCTGTTCGTCAAGGTCGAGTCGCTGAGCCAGTGCGATATAGATAAGATAGGCACGCCCTCGCTGATAACGAGAACGACAAACGACATCCGCCAGATTCAGGACATGATCCTGATGATGATCCGCATTATTATCAGCGCGCCGATAGTCATGGTCGGCGGCGCGTTCATGGCGTTCACGCTGAATAAGAGGCTCTCGACCGTCATGTTCATCGCTATTCCGATAATTTTGGTTATCGCCCTCGTCGTCGCAAAGCAGGTTCTGCCGATGTTCGACAAGGCGCAGAAAAAGACCGACAGACTCAATCTCATCCTGCGCGAGAAGCTCAGCGGAATCAGAGTTATCCGCGCGTTCAACCGCTCGGAATATGAGGACGAGAAGTTCAGAAAGGCGAACTACGACCTGACCGGACTCATGCTCAAGATAAACCGTATTTTCGCGTTCCTTATTCCGCTCGCAACGCTTCTTTGCTATGTCATAGTCGCCATTCTCCTCAAGATGGCGGCGGATCAGATAGACGCGCTCGACGCCGTAGCGGACAGCGTGCAGATAGCGAACACCGTCGGCGATCTGCAGGCGTTCATGGTCTATATGATAATGATAATCTACGCAGTCTCCATGGCGGCGTCGCTGTTCGTAATGCTCCCGAAAGCGGAGATATCAGCGAAGAGAATCAACGAGGTACTCGACCTCGTCCCGATGATAAAAGAGACTGAGCATCCGATAACCCCCGATGCAGACCGCCGCAGCGAGCTTGAGTTCGACTGCGTGAGTTTCAGCTATCCGGGCGCCGATTCGCCGATACTTTCGCGCATATCTTTCAAGACCATGCCCGGCGAGACCACCGCCGTTATCGGCTCGACCGGCTCGGGCAAATCGACTCTCGTCAATCTTATCCCCCGATTTTACGATGTCTCGGGCGGCAGGATTCTCATTGACGGCGTGGACATAAAAAATATGTCTATGCGCACCCTCCACGAAAAGATAGGCTTTATTCCGCAGAGCGCATTCCTGTTCAGCGGCACCGTCGCCGACAACCTGCGCATGGGCAAGCCCGACGCTACAGAAGAGGAGATGTGGGAGGCGCTCGAAACCGCGCAGGCGGCAGATTTTGTCAGAGCCATGCCCGACGGACTCGACAGCGAGCTCTCGCAAAACGGCAAGAATCTTTCCGGCGGTCAGCGCCAGCGCCTCGCGATAGCGCGCGTGTTGATAAGAAAGGCTGAGATATATGTTTTTGACGACAGCTTTTCGGCTCTCGACTTCTCAACCGATGCAAAGCTCCGCAAGGCTCTGCGCGAGAGGATGCCGGATATAACAAAAATAATCGTCGCCCAGCGCGTCGGAACGATAATCGACGCGAGCCGTATAATCGTGCTCGACGAGGGCAAGGTGGCGGGCATCGGTACTCACCGCGAGCTGCTTGAAAACTGTACGGTCTATCGCGAAATTGCCCAATCCCAGCTTTCAAAGGAGGAACTCGCATGAGCAGAAGATCACCTCTGAAGAGAAAGCGCACCTCGCAATCGAGAAAGAAATACAGCGGATATTCCGGCGGCAACCGCCGCCCCGGCGAAAAGCCGAAGAATTTCAAAGAGACCGTCTCGCGCTTCGTGCCGCTCTTAAAGCCGTTTATCCCCGGCATGGTCGTCGTGCTCATAGCGGGCGTTATCGGCACGGTGCTGACCGTCACGGGACCGATGTTCCTCGGCGACATAGTCGACGCGATAAAAGAGCAGGCGGATATAAAGCTCTCCGGCGGCGAGATAAACTTTTCAAAGATACAGAAAATCCTGCTGACCATTCTCGGCATCTACGGTCTGAGCGCGGTGCTCAGCTATGTTCAGCACTATATCATGGCGGGCGTCACGCAGTCCGTCGTGCGCAATCTGCGCGACAAGGTAAACGACAAGCTGACCCACCTGCCGCTGAGCTATATCGACTCTCACTCGAAGGGCGATATCCTCAGCAAAATGATGAATGATATCGACAATATCAGCAACACCCTGCAGAACAACCTTATTCAGATAATCACCTCTGCGGTGAGCTTCATCGGTATGCTTGCGCTGATGTTTTATGTCAGCTGGCAGTTAACTCTTATCACGCTCTCCGTGCTCCCGCCGAGCCTTCTCGTGATATCGATCATCTCTAAGCGCTCCAAGCGGTACTTCCGCCGCCAGTGGGACGAGACGGGCAACATAAACGGTCATATCGAAGAGATGTACACCGGCCACACGCTCATCAAAGTCTTTGACCACGAGGAACAGGCTATAGACGAGTTCGATGATATAAACGTAAGCCTCGCAAAAGCCGGATACAAAGCGCAGTTCATCTCCGGCATAATCGGTCCGATATTAAATTTCGTCAGCAACATAGCCTATGTGCTCATCTGCGTCATAGGCGGCGTGTATGTCATAAAGGGCACTTTCTCTCTCGGCGACATAACAACTTTCTTCACTTATTCAAAGCTCTTCATGCAGCCGCTCGTCAGCATCGGCAACATTGCGAACAACCTTCAGTCCTCGCTCGCGAGTGCGGAGCGCGTGTTCAACCTGCTCGATGAGCCCGACGAGTGCGCCGACTGCTACGACACCAGGATCGAAGAGCCCAAGGGCGAGGTCGAATTCAGAGATGTCAGCTTCAGCTACACTCCCGAAGTGCCGCTTATCGAAAACATGAATCTGAAAGTCGAGCCGGGTCAGCTCGTCGCGATAGTCGGACCGACGGGAGCGGGCAAGACGACATTCGTGAACCTGCTCATGCGCTTCTATGATGTCAATAAAGGCGAGATTCTTCTCGACGGGCACGACATACGCTCGATACCGCGCGAAAATCTGCGCAGCGTATTCGGCATGGTGCTCCAGGATACATGGCTGTTCGAGGGCACGATAATTGAGAACATAGCCTACGGGCGCAAAGGCTGCTCGCGCGAAGAGGTCATTGACGCGGCAAAGGCGGCAAGGGTTCACCACTTCATCAGCACTCTGCCCGACGGCTACGAGACGATGCTCGAAGAGAACGGCGAGAACATCTCGCAGGGTCAGCGCCAGCTTCTGACGATAGCCCGCGCCATCCTCGCGAACCCGTCGGTGCTTATCCTCGACGAGGCGACAAGCTCCGTCGACACGCGCACAGAAGTGCATATCCAAAAGGCGATGAACACGCTGATGAACGGCAGAACGAGCTTCGTTATTGCGCACAGGCTCTCGACCATCCGCGACGCCGATGTTATCTTGGTCATGAACAACGGCACAATAGTCGAGCGGGGCACACACGGACAGCTGCTCGCACAGAACGGCTTCTACAGAGAACTCTACGCCAGCCAGTTCGGAGTGTAAAATATAAAAAAATTATCCGCTGTATCAAATAATTGATACAGCGGATTTTTTGATTAAGATGATAAAATCTTTTGGCGGCGTGGAGCATAAAGAGCGAGCTTGGATTTTTAACAGAATCTATTTGGGCGCCCATATAGGTGAGCCGACTCGATGCATTGCTGCCGCGTAAGCGGCACGAAATCTTTGCAAAAGTTTATCTTACCGACCATAGGGGCGAACTTCGTTCGCCTTTAAATTTTCTGTGGTTTTCGGACAACGCACTTCGTATAGACAGCCCTTGCGGCTGTCCGCTATCAGCGATAGCCGATAAATTTTAAATTGATAATAGCGTGTTTTGCTGAAAAAAGGGAGCCGGAAATCCGACTCCCTCGTTTTTTATTTTTTCTTCGCGTGCTTGGCTTTTTTCTTCGGCTGTTCCTCGCCGAGGTCGATTGCGATAAACGCGACGTTCCAGATGAGTATCGCCAAAAACAAAACCGTCATCACCGCAGGCGCCGTGCTCATCGTAACGAGCACTATCTTGCCGAAGAGATTCATGAACGACATGTCAGTCAGCGAACCGAGGGTCAGCGTGCCCGCTTTGACCGCCGAAGAGACGGCGGAGAACGCTATCCTCATGCCTATAATGCTCAAAAGACCTGCCGCGCCGAGCGAAGCGGTCGCCTTGCGCGAGTTCGTCGCCGCGGCGACTATAACCGTCGCGAGCGCGACGAGCAGGGCAATGGCAAAGAATACAACAAAGGCGATAAAATTGCCCTTGAATTTCAAAAGTCCGTCCGGGAGCTCGGATGCGCCGCCTTTGACGAGGTCAGCGAAAAGACCGTCTCCCGTGAAAAGCTCGATGATGCGTTTGACGCTCAGATTCTCTACAATATTTGAATCATAGATAGTCGCGTGCATATAGACGGTTATGAGATCCGTGAAATATGCGACGGGGAACACTGCAATTGCCAGCAGAGCCGTCACAATTCTGTTGAGAGCTTTCATCCTGACCGACCTTTCTTACTTGATTATTTCTTCTTTTTGTCCCACGAGGAGTTGAGCGCAACGGTGCGGTTTATGATAAGATTGCCCGGAGTGCTGTCCTTGTCGACGCAGAAGTAGCCCTGGCGCATGAACTGGAATGTGTCGCCCGGCTTTGCATCGCGGAGTCCGCCCTCGAGCAGGCATCCGTCGATAATTTTGAGAGAATCGGGGTTGATGTTCTGAAGATAGTCGCCGTTTCCGTCCTCGCCTGCGGGATTCTCGGTGTTGAACAGGCGGTCGTAGAGGCGCACCTGAGCCTTCACGTTGTCCGCCGCGCTGACCCAGTGCAGGGTGCCGCGAACCTTTCTGCCGTCGGGCGTCTCGCCGCCGCGGCTCTCGGGGTCGTAGGTGCAGTGCAGGCAGGTGACTTCGCCGTTTTCATCGGTATCATATGAGTTGCAGGTCACATAATATGCGCTCTTGAGGCGCACTTCGTTGCCGGGGAAGAGCCTGAAATATTTCTTCACGGGCTCAGCCATGAAGTCCTCGCGCTCAACATAGAGCTCGCGGGAGAATGTGACCTTGCGGCGGCCGAGCTCGGGCTTGTCGGGATTTATCTCGGCCTCTATCTCCTCGGTCTTGCCCTCGGGGTAGTTGTCGATAACGAGCTTGAGGGGATTGAGAACAGCCATGGCGCGCGGGGCGTTCTGATTGAGATTGTCTCTGACGCACGCTTCGAGCAGACCGTAGTCAACAACGCTGTACGCCTTTGCAACGCCGACGCGGCTTATGAAATCGCGTATTGCGGCGGCGGGATAGCCCCTGCGGCGCATACCGCAGAGAGTGACCATTCTCGGGTCGTCCCAGCCGTTGACAACGCCGGTCTGAACCATTTCGAGGCACTTTCTCTTGCTCGTCACGCAGTAGTTGAGATTAAGGCGCGCGAACTCTATCTGGCGCGGCGGCTCTTCAAAGCCGATAGCGTCGATGAACCAGTTGTAGAGCGGTCTGTGGTTCTCAAACTCGAGCGAGCACAGGGAATATGTGACCTTCTCCGCAGCGTCGGAGAGGGGATGCGCGAAATCGTACATCGGATAGACGCACCACTTGTCTCCCGTCTGATGATGGGGGACGTGCGCGATTCTGTAGATGACGGGGTCGCGCATATTGATATTCGGGCTCGCCATGTCTATCTTGGCGCGAAGCACCTTTTCGCCGTTTGCAAACTCGCCCTCGGTCATGCGGCGGAACAGGTCGAGATTCTCCTCGACCGAACGGTCGCGGTAGGGGCTGTTTTTGCCGGGCTCGGTCAAGGTGCCGCGGTATTCGCGTATTTCCTCGGGCGACAGGTCGCAGACATACGCCTTGCCCTCTTTGATGAGCTTTATCGCGCACTCATAGAGAAAATCGAAATAGCTCGATGCGTAGTAGACCTCGTTCCATTTGTAGCCGAGCCACTCAATGTCCTCTTTTATCGCGTCGACATATTCGACATCCTCTTTCGAGGGATTCGTGTCGTCAAGACGGAGATTGCACACTCCGCCGTATTTTTCCGCGATGCTGAAGTCGATGCATATCGCCTTTGCGTGACCGATGTGCAGATAACCGTTGGGCTCCGGAGGGAATCTCGTCTGCACACGGGTGTTGACCCCGTTTGCAAGATCCTCGTCTATAAAATCAGTGATAAAATTTGAATTGAGATTGGTGCTGTCCGCCATTTAGTTCTCCTCCTTGTAGTGTGCGAGCGCCGCAGCGAGTCTCGCTCTGACTCTGTCCTCGCCGAGCAGCCTGATTATCGAATGAAGATCGGGCGTGTTGCGGCGCGAAGTCACCGCGATTCTGATAACGGTCGAAAGGTCGCCGACATGACCCTTGAACGCCGTGGGATCTTTCTTGTATTCCTTGACGTTGGGCGTGTAGCCGAGCGGCTCGCACATCGCCTTGATGCGCGCAAACCATGCGTCCTTGTCGTCATTTATGTCAAACTCGCCGATGTATTTTTGAAGTATCGCCGCCGCATCGCCTGCGCTGATATTCTCGGGCAGGGTGTAGTCGGGGGTGTAGATTTCATCGTAGAAATACGAGACGAAGTCCTTGACCTGCTCCCAGTTTGCGATATCCTTTCGCGGCTTCGGGCAGTCGCGGTCTATCGAGAATATGCCGCGCGCAAAATCGCGGTTAGAGTCGAGAAGCTTGTAGAGCTCCTCGTCATATTCTTTCGCCCAGTTCAGTATATTGCCGAGCACCTCGTCCGCCGTCATGTGCGAAATAATATTCTTGCTCACGTCGTTGAGCTTCGCCATGTCAAACAGGCATCCGCTCACGCTCATCTTCTTGAGATTGAATGGGAACTTCCAGCAGTCCTCCGTGGGATTCGCTCTGCGCCAGTCTTCGAAGTTCGAGTTGAGCAGCGTCATGATATATTCGATAACGCTCTCCTTGGGATAGCCCTGCTCAACGAAGTAGCTGACCGCCGCCTCGGGGTCTTTTCTCTTCGAGAGCTTGCGCTTGGCGCCCGTCTCCTCGTCTATCTTCATGACCTGCGGAGTGTGCGCGTATTTCGGCACTCTGTAGCCGCACGCCTTGAACAGCGCGATGTGCTTCGGGACGGAGGATATCCACTCCTCGCCGCGAATAACGTGCGTCGTGCGCATGAAGTGGTCGTCGCAGACATGTGCAAAGTGATAGGTCGGCACGCCGTCGCTCTTCAAAAGCACCTCATCGATTATATTCTCCGGCATTTCAATTTTGCCGCGGATCATGTCGTCAAAGACAATTCTCTTGTTCTCGTCGCCCTCGGAGCGGAAGCGGAGCACATAGGGCTCGCCAGCCTCGATGCGTCTCTTCTGCTCGTCAAAGCTCAGGTCGCGGCACTTCGCCCATTTGCCGAAATATCCGGTTATCGCCGCGCCGCCGTTTTCCTGCTCTTCGCGGATAGCGGCGAGCTCGTCCGCAGTGCAGAAGCAGGGGTATGCCTTGCCCTCCTGCACAAGACGCTTGGCGACCGCATGGTAAATTTCAACGCGCTTGCTCTGGGTATAAGGACCGTAAGCGCCCTTCTCTGTGTCGAATCCGGTCACGCCCTCATCAAATTCGAGACCGAAATTTTTGAATCCGTTGATTATTGCGGACACGCCGTCGGCGACCTCACGCTTCTTGTCCGTGTCCTCGATTCTCAGATAAGTCAGTCCGCCGCTGACTCTCGCCGTAAGAAAATCGACGAGCGCGCCGAACAGGCCGCCTATATGGAGATACCCCGTCGGACTCGGTGAGAATCGGGTCACGCGCGCACCCTCGGGCAGCTCGCGCGGGGGAAATCTCAGCTCGCAGTCCTCCGGCGTCAGCCCGTTTGAGCCGAACAGGAGATCGGCGAGTCTTTCGTTATCAGTCATTAAACCGCACTCCGTTTCTTGAGTAAATATATACACTATATTATTGCAGAAAAACGCCCGTCAATCAAGAGCCAAAGAACAATTTCTCAAATCAAAAGAGGTTAATCGATAAAAATTTCATAAATCTTTAATTTTCCATTGATTTTTGCACTCTTTTATTTTATAATGAATACGACCGCGCAAGCAGTGGATTGATTTTTCGTGCTCATTCGCTCGGGAGAGAAAACCGCAAAAAAGCGCGACTGAATGAAGATTTCATATTCGGAGGTAACAGAAATGACAAAGAAGATCATAGCTCTTGTCCTTGCTCTCTGCTTCGTTTTTGCTTTTGCAGCCTGCAAGAAGGATAAGGACAACAGCGACACAACCACAGGCGAGCCCAACACTTCGGCAAACGGCGAGACGATTGCAAATGACGAGTCCAGCGATGCAGAACCCGCGAGCGGCGACGAGTCCACCGAGGCTCAGACCGACGCTTCCGGCAACACTGTTGCTCCCGCGACCGAGAAGAACACTCAGGGCAGCGGCAGCCAGGGCGGCAACCATGGCGGCAGCACCACTGCTTCCAAGCCCGCGACAAAGGCTGAGATAGTTGCGTATTTCAACAAGGCCATTAACGGCGTTAAGCCCAGTGCGAAGAGCGTTACAAGAGTTTCTGAGACGAACTACAGAAGCGGCAAAATCACCGGAGTGCCCTCCATCGTCGATAAGCTTGTCGGCGGTATAGACAGCTTTGTTGACGGTCAGCTCAAGAAGAACAGCAAGGGCTCCGAAACATTCTCCAATTCTGCGGCTATAAAGGCTAACTTCCCTGTTGAGAACGAGTCCTGGTCGAGCAAGCTTACTGCGAATGATGTCGCAAGCGCAACTTGCACCGAGGCGGGCGGAGTTTACACCATTACTATAAAGACGGTTGCCGACAAGGCTTCCTCCAACGTTCATCACGGCTCGGGTCATGCCCCGAAGGTTTTCAGCGTGGTTCTCCCGTCTGTTATCAACGATCAGTTTAGCGGCGGCGTGCTTAAGTCTGTCGCTAAAGCCTTTAAAATCGGCACCGCTCAGATGGAGTATCCCTCCGGCACAGTTACCGTTAAGGTTGATGCTAAGACCAGCCGTGTTATCAATGCTACATATGATGCCAAATGGACAATTCACCTTCCTCTTGGTGACGGAATGGTAGTGCTTCCTTTCGGCACAAAGACCATTTACAACATCGCTTACTAATTAAACAAAATGACTGTTTTGAGGCAGGAGTTTCCTGCCTCAAAATGCATTTACAAACATATCAAGTGAAAAAGAAGGATATTTAAAATGGAAAAGAAAGTTCTTGTTGAAACTTCCGCGCGCCATGTACATGTCACCAGAGAAGCTCTTGATATCCTCTTCGGCGAGGGTTATGAGCTGACCGTCAAGAAGGAGCTCTCTCAGCCCGGCCAGTTTGCGAGCAACGAGCGCGTTGCCGTTATCGGACCGAAGGGCAGCTTCCCGGCGGTCTCCATCCTCGGCCCCGTGCGTCCCGAGAATCAGGTTGAGATTTCACTCACCGACGCCCGTTCGATAGGCGTGACTGCTCCTGTCAGAGAGAGCGGCGACGTTGCGGGCAGCGGCGCCTGCAAGCTTGTCGGCCCCAAGGGTGAAATAGAGCTCGAGTGCGGCGTTATCGCAGCGCAGAGACACATCCACGCAACTCCCGAGGATGCCGAAAAATACGGTCTTCAGGACAAGCAGATAGTCAGCGTCAAGATCGACTCCAACGGCCGTTCGCTCGTTTTCGGCGATGTCGTCGTCAGAGTCAGCCCGAAGTATGCGCTGGCAATGCACATCGATACCGATGAGTCCAACGCCGCAGGCGCAACTCCCGGTCTCATGGGCGAGATACTTGCGTAACAAAAAAACGAAATTCAGTCCTCTGCACTCTGAGTGCGGAGGGCTTTTCGCTTGCGGTCGTGGAGAATGAGCAGACGCACTTATGTGCCAATAGCGGTGGAGCTCTTCAGGCAATATAACGGCATTTTTATTCTCACATATAAAATTATTGTCGACTCCCTTGTGTAAGGAGAGCTGGATCGGCGAAGCCGAGACTGAGGGATTGCGTCCGGATAAAAATTGTCGTGGTTGTCCTCGGTTTATCAACGGGCAAATTCTTATTTTCGGATACTTACGCGAAACCGCCGCCAAAATCAAAACACTTTTTCCCGATGTGTTTCACTAATGACGAATTTACACAATTTGGACTACCCCCGTTAAACGAAATTTTATCTTTTGTCTATTGAATGATTGGAACAACGATTATACAATTATATATAAATCAATAAGGAGTGAAATAAGATGAAAAAGATTCTGGCAATAATCCTTGCCGCTGTCCTCGTTCTCTCGTTCGCGGCGTGCAAGAAGAATGACACAAACAACGACACCACTGCCGGTGACGCGCAGACCTCCGGTCAGGCGGCGGATGTTTCCGCTTCCGATGATACCGCTTCTTCCGAAGAGGCTTCCTCCGAGGTCGAGACCGAGGTAGTCACCGATAAAGAGGGTCACACCGTTATCGAGACTAAAGCTTCTCAGTCCTCCGATACAAAGACCACGACCAAGGGCAGCACGACTCCCTCCAAGGGTCTCAACACCAACAACGCAGCAGCTTGCATCAAAGCTTATCAGGCGGCTATCGCCAAGACAAAGCAGTTCAAGAGCGGCAGACAGAACATGGCTCTCAAGGGCAGCATCACTGCTGACGGCAGCCTCGGCGCTCTGCTCAAGATAGCTCAGAAGCCCGTTGCAAACGCACTCAACAAGAACTCCAAGGATCGTACCGATATCCCCGGCAAGCCCTCGGGCATGCAGGCGAGCCACATGAAGAGCGCCAGCGCGGTGACCAGCGGCAACTACACCACAATCACCTTCAACGTCAAGGATCAGACTCAGGGCGCGAAGGCTGATAACCACAGCGGTTCCGTCGGCTGCGCAGTCGGTACTCTCGGCGATGTCGATAACGCTATCAGAGAGCTCGGACTCAGCGTCGACTACAAGGACGGCAAGATTGAGCTGACCTACACCAACTGCAAGGTCGTCGTCAAGATTGACAACACCACCGGCAAGATCGTCGAAGGCAGCTGGGAATATGATGTCAATGTCTATGCAAACGGCATCAAGGTCTCCATCGTCTCCGTCAATAACCTCAAGGGTATCGTCGCTTTCTCTTACACCGCTAAGGGCTGATATCTGAAAAAAATCGAAGCCGTCCGTCTTTTCCAGACGGGCGGTTTTTTGTCGGCTGTCGGGGATATGCGTCGGATAAACTGCGGCTTTATCAAAAATTAATTTTTTGCCATGTTTTTTTATAAGATTTTTCTTGACCTGTCTGCTTCAATATCTTAAAATATAAGCCTAATCAAGTGCAACACTCAGATAAAATCTGTCGGGAGGGAGAAGAATGAACAAAAAGCTTATGAGATTTGCCGCACTTTTGCTTGCGGCGGCTATGCTCTTTTCCTTTTCGGCGTGCAGAACGAACGATGACGGTTCGGAGTCTTCTACGGACGAACCCTCGGTCACTGATGCGGGGAATATTCATGAGGAGTCCACCGACTCTGCGGAGCTGACAACTGACGAGCCGACGACCGACTCAAGAACCGCGACGCGCTCCAATGTTTCCGGCGGAACAAAGACCGAGACTGTCAACGTCTACAAGGGGCTCAACTCCACGAACACTTCGCGGGTGCTCAAGTATTACAAAGCTGCGGCGGCGAACACCAAGAGCATCGACGCCACGCAGTATATGTCCATGAAGCGCGTTGATTACACTCCGCGCAACAGCTTCCAGAAGGGAATGCTCTCCCTGTTTACGGGCATAGCCTCTGCGGCGCTCGCGGCGAACAGCACGCCTGTGAACGAAGTGCCCGGAGTGCCCGATGAAATTAAGTCGAGCGACCTTATCTCCGCGAATGCCGTCGCTTACGGCAACTACACCATAGTGACGCTCAACGTTAGGATGCAGCAGGACGATCAGAATACTAAGGACGCGCATCAGGGTCCGGTCGGCAGGACTGTCGGCACGGTCGGGAACCTCGACAGAGTTTTTGAAGCCATGCCGAGCGTCAAGGTGAACTGCTCAAAGGGCAGCATCACGCTCAAGTATGACGACTGCAAGGTCGTTGTCAAAATAGACAACGGCAGCGGAATGATAGTCAGCGGCACATGGAGCTATACTGTTGATATCGATGTCGACAATATATATGCGAGCATCGCGGGCAGCGACGAGCTGCTGATAACGAACACAGGCGGCGCGGTCGGATTTGTTATAAAGACGAATGACGAAATCTCGCTTCAAAGCCGCAATTCAAAATAAAACTGACCCGCACGGCGCGATGCCGGGCGGGTTTTGATATTAAATTAAGAAGAGAGCTGCCTTTTGACAGCTCTCTCTTTATGTTTTTATTTATCTGCTTCGGCGTCGTTTGCCTTTGCCTCTTCGATAACCTTCTGTGCAACGACGGGTGGCGCATCCTCATATCGGGTGAACTCAAGGGTGAACCAGCCTCTGCCGGCGGTCACGGAGCGAAGGACGGTCGAGAAATCGCCCATCTCGCCCATGGGAACTTCCGCGATGAGCTCCTGAATCTTCGGCTCGTCGGACGGGCCCATGCCGAGCACGCGGCCGCGGCGCTTTGTGACATCGCCCATGATGTCGCCGAGGTTCTCGTCGGGCATATAAGCCTTCAGAGTGCCGATAGGCTCAAGGATAACGGGGTTCGCCTGCGGGATACCGTTCTTGTATGCTATGTTCGCGGCGGTCTTGAACGCCATTTCGGACGAGTCGACCGGATGATAAGAGCCGTCGTAAAGAGTCGCCTTTATGCCGACCATCGGGTAGCCGGCAAGTACGCCCTTCTTGACGCTGTCGCGCAGACCCTTTTCAACTGCGGGGAAGAAGTTCTTCGGCACGGAGCCGCCGACAACTTCCTCGGCGAAAACGAGATCGTCGCTCTCGCAGGGCTCGAAGCGGATGAACACATCGCCGAACTGGCCGTGTCCGCCGGACTGCTTCTTGTGTCTGCCCTGAACCTCGACCTTCTTGCGGATGGACTCTCTGTATGCAACCTTCGGCACGCTGAGATCGACCTCAACGCCGAACTTGTTCTTGAGCTTGGAAACGATAACATCAAGGTGCTGCTCGCCGAGACCGGAGAGAATCTGCTCGCGGGTCTCTTTGTTGATGACGAACGAAATCGTGGGATCCTCTTCGAGGAGCCTGAGCAAGCTCGCCGCGACCTTCTCTTCGTCGCCCTTCTTGCGGACTTTGACTGCCATTGAAAGGCAGGGGGTCGGGAACTTGATGCCCTCAAGGGTTATCGGGTTCTTTGCCGAGCAGACCGTGTCTCCGGTCTTGATGCCCGCAAGCTTTGTGACAACGCCGATGTCACCTGCGGGGATGCAGGATGCGTCCTCCTGCTTGCTGCCCTTGAGGGTGATTATCTTGCCCATTCTCTCGCTCTCTTCGGTGCGGGAGTTATAAGCGGGGGTGTCCGAAGTTATCTTGCCGGAAACGACCTTGAAGAAGGACATCTTGCCGACGAACGGGTCGGCGATAGTCTTGAAGCAGATAGCCGCAAGCGGGCCGTTTTCGTCGCAGGGAAGACCGTTCTCGCCTGCCTTGTCGGCTGCGGAGGGAGCGGAATAGACTATCTCGTCAAGGAGCATATCGATAGCTTCGCAGGTGTAGCCCGCGCAGGCGTATACGGGGATAACGGAGCCGTCGCTGACGCCGGAGTTGAGAGCCTTGATTATCTCTTCGCGGGTGAAAGTCTCGCCTGCAAAGAACTTCTCCATCAGCTCGTCGTCGCTCGAAGCGACTGCTTCTGTAAGTATATCGAGCATCTCGTCAAGCTGCGGGTCGGAGGGCATTGCGACCTCTTTCTTCTCGCCGCCGCTGTAGTCAAAAGCCTTGCGGGACGCGAGGTTGACATATGCCGCAACCTTGCCGCCATCCATATAGGGGACGATAACGGGGCAGATAGCGCCGCCGACTGCGTCTTTTATAGCTGCAAATGTTTTATAGAAATCTGTATTGTCCGCGTCGCAGCGGGTGATGGCGAACATTCTCGAAATGCCTCTGGCGTTCGCCGCCTTGAGAGCTTTCTCTGCGCCGACGTCAAAACCGGAGCCCGCCGCAGTGACGATGAGCACGCTGTCCGCCGCGCGGATGCCTTCGCTCATGCCGCCCGCAAAGTCAAAAAGACCGGGAGTGTCGATTATATTTATCTTCGCGCCGTTCCACTCGATAGCGGCAACAGCGGTTGAAACCGTGGCCTTTCTCTTTTTCTCCTCGGCGTCAAAGTCGAGCACGGTGGTGCCGTCGGCGACTCTGCCGAGTCTGTCGGTAGCCTTCGCGGTGTAGAGCATTGCTTCCGCAAGGGTTGTTTTTCCTCTGCCGCCATGACCTGCTATGGCGATATTTCTGATGTCTTTCGCGTTATAGGCTTTCAAAAAAAAGTCCTCCTTATCAAAGCGCCGCTGCGCGTTTAGATTTACTGCATAAAAATTAACCACAGTTTTGAAGAAATTATAGCATACATTACTATAGATTTCAACAAAAAAATAAAAATATATTCATTAACGTTATATAAACAAATTGAGCGCAGTTTGCACTTGTAAAAGGATATAAAAATAGTATGCTTTAGTCACATCGGGGCTGTTTATCTCAAAATAAAAATAAGGACTGCGGCGGTTCGCAGTCCTGTTTATATTATTTTGACAGTCGCTGCTGATTTGAAAACTTCACAGCGTCTTTATACAGCTTGCTCTTGGTTTCAAGCAATCCGGAGTAGATTCGTCCGTTGCTGAACAGTATTATTACATCACGGCGGCTCGCTTTGCTCGTTATATGCCTCTCCGTCGTCCGGCTTTCCCAACCGATGACTTTCGGATAATATTCCGTTTCGTATACAGTCTCAGTGACATATTCCGGAGATTTGAACGAAGCATATATCATTTTGACACAGTCGCAAGCCTTTTGAACATTGCGAAAAACTACTCCGGAAGATAAAAACTCCGTTAAGAAAATATCCCATATTTTGTCGGTAACGGGCGGACAGGATACAGTAGGAAACAGTGCGACCAATCCGTCGCTTGTGATACAAAATTTAATTCTGCACTTGCAGCGCGGCTTTTTGTGCCGGAGCTTTACTTTTATATAGCCGCGGTTTTCACGCACTCTTTTTGTTTTAATGCAATCAATGCGCCGAAGAGCCGACAGTACATATTGAAAAGTTTCGCCGCTCGAAACATTGGATTTGAGAAAATAAACCTTTGTTGCCGTCTTGCATCCGTTCCGCCTGACCCATATGCTGAGAGGAACGGCAGTTATCAAAACATCTACTGCAATAATTATAGCGGCTAACAAAAGTATCCTAAGAATTGTCATGGTACGCCTCCCCGAGATACAGCTGTAACGCCTATCTCTAGTTCAGTATAGCACCTGTTTGAATGCGCACAATGATTTCCGGGAAATATACACTTTCCGCAAGAGCAGAGTCCAATAAAACGGTCACACGATGCGGCTGCGTTGAAAGTACAGACACCTCAGCGCTCCGATCTGCAGAAATCAACCGCAAAAAACATCCCCCGCACCTCTCGGTGCAGGGGATGCATTATATCAATTTTTACGCAGCTTTCTTTTCTGCGCTCTGCCGCGCGTCTGATAGCCTTGCCTATCTCGAACACCGGGATAGTGGAGACCGAGAGACCTGCGGAAATGAGCAGCTCATTGAGCTGGAATGTGCCGGGCGCGATGTCAAATTATTATATTATCTGGAGGCTTTTCTTTTCGCTGCGGCACGCTGAACGACCTTGATTATCTCGACTATCGGGATTATCGAAAACGCGAGGGCGAGCGATGTCGCATATTCGGCGAAGCCTATCGGAGTGAAGCCGAAGGCGTTTGCGAGGAACGGTATTTCAATAACCGCCGTAGTCAGCACGAGAGACGCCACCATCGCGCCGAACAGCGGCATGTTGTGACTGCCGCGAAGGCTCATCTTTATGACCGAGCCGCGCTGCGAGCGCATGTTGAACGAGTGGAATATCTCGCACATCGACATGGTGAGGAATGCCATGGTCATGCCCTGCTCGCACTGTGCGATGTTCATAAATGCCCAGTGTCCCGTCTCGAAGCGTTCGCCTATGAAGAACGCCGCGAGGGTCAGTGCGGTGACCAGCAGGCCCTGATAGAGCACATCAAAGCCGAGCCCGCCTGCAAATATTCCGTCCGACGGATCGCGCGGGCGGCGGCGCATGATATCGCTCTCCGCCTTTTCGAGTCCGAGCGCGAGCGCCGGGAAGCAGTCGGTGACGAGGTTTATGAACAGCAGATGCGGCGCTTCGAGAATCGTGAAGCCGAGAAGCGTTGCGGTGAATATCGCGAGCACCTCAGCAAGGTTCGAGCCGAGCAGGAATTGAATAGCCTTTCGGATATTGTCATATATCCGGCGGCCCTCTTCAACGGCGTTGACGATAGTTGCAAAGTTGTCGTCCGTGAGCACCATGTCTGCAACATTCTTTGTGACGTCCGTGCCGGTGATGCCCATGCCTATTCCGATATCCGCGCTCTTTATCGACGGCGCGTCGTTGACGCCGTCGCCCGTCATGGCGGTTATCTTGCCCTTTGAGCGCCAGGCGTTGACTATTCTCGTCTTGTGCTCGGGCTGCACGCGCGCGTATACATATATATTTTCGACTCTGTCCGCGAACTCTTCGTCGCTCATCGCGGAGAGCTCCGCGCCGGTTATTGCCTGTGACGGATCGGTGAGTATGCCCAGTTCGGAGGCTATCGCAACGGCGGTGTCCTTATGGTCGCCGGTTATCATAACGGGGGTTATACCCGCGCCACGGCACTCCTCGATAGCCGCCTTGACCTCCGGGCGAACGGGGTCTATCATGCCGGTAAGGCCGATGAATATCAGGTCATGCTCGAGCGCCTCGGGCGAAAAATCGTCGGGCGCGGAGTCGTATTTTCTCATCGCCGCCGCGAGCACGCGCAGAGCCTTATCCGCCATCCTCTTGTTTTCCGAGGCTATTGTCGCCTTTATCTCGTCTGTCATCGGAACGATTTTTCCGTCAATAAAAGCGTGGGTGCACAGATCGACGACAACATCGGGAGCACCCTTTGTGTATTGAATAATGCCGTCCGGTGTCTTGTGGACGGTGGACATCATCTTTCTGCCGGAGTCGAACGGAGCTTCGCCGATTCTCGGGCTGTCTGCTTTCAAATCGCCCTTGTGCATCCCGAGGCTTATCGCGTAGCTGACGAGAGCCGCCTCCGTGGGCTCGCCGATCACGAGTCCGTCGGAATCCTCCTGCGCGTCGGAGCAGAGGGACATGGCTCTTGCGAGCAGCTTTTCGTCGCCGTAATGATCGACGACGGTCATCTTATTCTGCGTGAGAGTGCCTGTCTTGTCGGAGCAGATTATCTGCGCGCAGCCGAGCGTCTCAACAGCGGTGAGCTTGCGGATAACCGCATTTTTCTTCGACATGTTCGTAACGCCTATCGACAGCACGATAGTGACCACCGCCGCAAGTCCCTCGGGAACGGCGGCAACGGCGAGGCTGACGGCTACCATAAACACGTCGATAACGCTCTTGAATATCAGCGCGGGATCGCCGCCCGCGAGAGAGGAGCGCTCCATGAACAGCGAGAACGCGAAGATGAAAACGCAGATTCCAAGCACGAGGAAGGTGAGAGTCTTAGAGAGTCCCGCAAGCTTTTTCTGGAGCGGGGTCTGTCCGTCCTCCGCCTTTGTTATGGCGTCGGCTATCTTGCCCATCTCGGTGTTCATGCCCGTGTCGGTGACAACGGCCTTGCCGCGTCCGTAGACAACGGCGCTGCCCATATACGCCATGTTCTTTCTGTCGCCCAGCGGAATATCGCCGCCGTCGCCCGCGCCGAGAACGGAGATAATCTTGCTCACGGGCACGCTCTCACCCGTCAGCGCGGCTTCTTCGATTTTCAGACTCGCGCTCTCGAATATGCGGCAGTCCGCGGGAACAGCGTCGCCCGCCTCGAGTACCACGATATCGCCGACGGTCAGGTCTTCGCTCTTGACAGTCATTATCCTGCCCTCGCGAATGACCTTGGAGGTCGCCGCGCTCATCTCCTGAAGCGCCTCGATAGCCTTTTCCGCCTTACTCTCCTGCAAGACGCCGAGCACGGCGTTTATGAGCACAACGGCGAGGATTATCACGGTGTCCGTCGGGAAGGACGGCGAGCCGGAGACCTTGCCCTCATAGACTGTCGTCACGGCGGATATGACCGCGGCGACGATAAGGATGATTATCATCGGGTCGGCAAGCTGCTCAAAAAACCGCCTGACGAGCGATTTCTGCTTTGCCTGTGCCAATTTGTTTTTGCCGTATTTCTCAAGACGGCGTTCGGCCTCGGACTGCGAAAGTCCGTTTTCCGAGCTCTCCGTCCGCTTAAACACCTCGCGGACGTCTTCAAGATAGTACTTCAATTTTTATGCCTCCCTTTCGGTTAAACAAAAAAGACCTTCGACAGACCATGTCTGCCAAAGGTCTTGCCTCAAACGCATTCAACGCATATGTCTGCTGCCAGCCGGGCTCGGTCGGTTATCGCGACCTGCACGACGGTTGGTGACAGCGAGATGGGCTTTTGCCCATAGCTACTCCCCAATGGATGTGTATTTATCATACTCCGCAAAAGAGGAAATGTCAATTAAAAATTTATAAATTTTTATCTATTATTCTTTTTATTCGACAAAATCGCTCTTGACAAAAGCGCAATGTGAATATATAATTAATGCGTATTCTGACAAATGTTTCTGTGGACTCGCATGTTTTTGTAAGCCATTGACCGTTTGATGGTTCACAAAAATGTGCGGGTCCATTGCACAACATATAATATAGAATGCAAATTTTTTCACGGAGGTACCACAATGAAGGGTACAGTCAAATGGTTCAACGCAGAAAAAGGTTTTGGCTTCATCGCTAACGATGAGGGCGGCGACGATGTTTTCGTACATTTCTCCGCTATCGTTGCAGACGGCTACAGAACTCTCACCGAGGGTCAGAAGGTCACCTTCGAGGTCGAGCCGGATCCCAAGGATTCCAGCAAGCTCAGAGCTGTCAACGTTGTCGGCGAATAATTTTCTCCAGAGTTGACGCGGGCGTCCGTTATGCGGACGCCCGTTTTTTATATTTTCCTCTTCAACATATCCTCCGCAATGCTCTTCGCGAGCTCATCCATGTGCGAAAAGTCCATGGCGGATATATATATGCTCTCGAGGTCGTCGTGTATACTCTTTGCGCTCTCGAGTGAGGCTATTGCTTCGCCGATAAACTCGCCGTAGGCTTTTTTGGTGAAGTTCAGCCGCGACATATGCCGGCGCAGCGCGGCGCGGTCGGTGAAGCGCGAGGAGTTTATCTTCACCGCGCCGTCAAACTCCGCGGGATGCAGCCTGTTTGAGGTCACGAAGCCGAGCGACAGGTCGGGGATGAGCAGATGTTCGGGTTCGCCGTCCGGTGAAAGGGGAGACGGGCTCGTGATTATGTCATGACCGCCGGAGAGGGCGTATCCGCGAAGCAGTGACAGCAGGGCTGCGGAGCTCGCGATGTTGTCGTCCTCGATGATATATATGCGCTCGCAGAGCTGTCTTACCGTATCAGTGAAGAAAGTTATCCCGTCCGGAGTGACGGCGGATATCATTCTGTGATTCTCTTCGCCGATGCGCCCGGTCGGCTTGCCGAACTCGCGCGACGCGATGCGCGAAGCCGCGCGCTTGATTTTTGCCGTGTCCGTGCAGCCGAGCGTCAGGCGCAGAATATCCTCACGCAGCAGGGCGGAGGCTTCGAGAAAGCGCCTGCATCTGCGGTGGCACGCGGCGTTTTCGTCGGCCAGTGCGATGACCTCATCCGCGCGCGAACGCAGAATATCTTTATTCCAGAACCTGCCAAGGTCAACTGTCTCCTGCACGGCGCCCGGATATTTCGGCTCGAGCGTGTGCGGGGAAGTGCCGTCCGCGATCCAGCAGCTGAGCGCGGGCGCGTATACGCCGTCGAGCGAAGCGGGGTCGGATGAGCAATATATCAGCTCCGTCTCTATCCCCGCGTCTGTCAGGGCGGAGTTTATCCGTTTCATCAGGCTTGATTTGCCCGTGCCCGGACCGCCCTTTATTATATATGTATACCCGCCCGAATGAGTCGGACAAAGCTCGCCGAAAAATGAGTGAAACCCCTCGGGCGAACTGCACCCGAGAAAATAGCTGATGTTACCCATAATACGCCTCCCGAAAAGTCATATTACAGAGTATTCACCGCCCGCTTGTCAGGTTACGGAAAAATATCAGCCTGCCGTTCACCGTGTAAAACGGCTTGCCGAGGTTGACAAACGAAGCTAAAAAAGGTAAAATATCACGAGTGATTCAGACTCAGTTGGGCGAGGAGAAATGCCGCCGTCGGGGGCGGATAGAGGCATTGCTCCGAGGTGAAGAAACAAGGAGCGGAGCGAGCGCACCATCGTCCTCGACAGCTCCATATCATTCGTTTCCGCCTTTGGCGAAAACTCATTCATTGCGCGCCTCGTCCTCTCCCCAAAAAGGCAAGCCTTTTTGGGACCCCTGTATTATACGACTATGTTTCTGAGGGAAGCGCCGCGGACGGACATCGGAAAGCTAATAAGCAGGAAGCAAACTAAAATATAAATATAACCGGGTGTGGCGCAGTTGGGCGAGGAGAAATGCCGCCGCCGGAGGCGGAAGAAGGCATTGCTCCGAGGTGAAGAAACAAGGAGCGGAGCGAGCGACCCGAGCGAAGAGCCGCGACTATGTTTCTGGGGGAAGCGCCGCGGACGGATAGCAGAAAGCCAATAAGCAGGAAACTGACTAAAAAATAAATATAACCGGGTGTGGCGCAGCTGGTAGCGCGGGTGGTTTGGGACCATCAGGCCGCAGGTTCGAACCCTGTCACTCGGACCAGCAGGGGCTGACAATTCTGTCAGCCCCTGCTTTTTGCTTGTTCTGCTACATCACCGACAACATCCTGCGCTTTATTGCCAAAACCTAATCTCTGTTGTATAATTACTGTACTGTCCGGGCGGAGGTGAAATATATGTCAAGGCATTTGAAAAATTATGTGGCTACACGAGCGGCGACAAGACTTGTTATGGATGCGGCGAAAAGCGAAAAAGCCAAGGCCGGGCGTGTGACGATGCCGAAAGTCTTTTTTGTTATCGGGATTATCGGTTTTGTTCTTTTGGCGACGGCTACATTCCTTTGCGGCAGGATTCCCCATATGATTGGCATTGCTGCCGGCTTTGCTATACTCGCATTGCCTGATTTGGCGCTTATTATTGCATATTTCAATCAGCGCATATATTATACAGACGAAATGTTTGTCCATAAAAATTTTTGGGGCATCAAGCGACTGTACAGATATGAGGATATCACCGGTATACGCATAGACGGAGATGTCAACTTGTTTTTGGGAAAGCGGAAAGTCCGCATTTATGACAGGGCAGTCGGAAAGAAAGAATTTGTTCGCTGTGCGGGAGAGGGATACCATCGCGTATATGATAAAGGTATCCCGCTGGTGCCGAGAAAAAAGAACGATATATTCAACGGCAACATAAAAAATCCCGGTGAAGCCATAGCCGTCGGCATCATACTCATTGGCGGTATGGCACTGATCTACTGGATTTTTTTGTATGGCATGTGGGCATTGACTGCAAAAACGCAAGATGAACTTACAGTCTCTACGGTCGCTTTTAATCACTGCGAAATACAGGACGACGCAATTCGGCTGTATGGCGACGGTGAGAAGTGCTATATAATACCGAAATACAAAAGTATAATGCCGGATGCCGACGAGTTCCTTGATGAATATCAAAACGGAGGCACGCTGATACTCGGATATGCCAAAGTCTATGCTAATGAAGACGTATATGTATATACTGCCGAGAGCAATGACGGCAGAATGTTTGTTACATTCGAGAAATCAGACGCGCTGCAGAAGGAAAGGTTCATACAACGGTGGAAAGTAATGCCTAAGCCGATTACGACTTTAATGATTTTCCCTCCTATAGTAATGCTCCTGTTTGTGGCGGCAGGATTCTATGTCGGTCGGCATGTTGAAAAGTTCAGCCCAAAGACGGTGCATATCTTTTACCAAAACAGCAATATTAATTGGCCAAACTCAAAGAAAAAGCCAAGCGCGAAAAAGAGGAAAAAACGAAAATAACCTCATAGATTTTCCACACATCACGAACAAAACTCCAATAACAAACCCCGCTGTGCTGAAAAATGCATAGCGGGGTATATTTTTATATCGTGGATTTATCTAAACGGACACGCTGTGAGCTTCACCCAACCCACTTCGCAACCGCATCCGCCGTCAGATTTATCTGACGGGCGTTGTCTATCGTTGGGGTGCCGTCGCCGTCCTGGCTGCCGTAAACGCCGAAATACGCGTGGCATCCGCCGTCGATTATATATTCGGTAAGCTCGGGGAGGTTGCTGCGGTACTGCTCGTATTTTTCGCGGTTGAGCACTCCGTCATTGCTGCCGTAAATTGACAACGTCTTTATATTTTCGTTCGAAAGGTCGGCGGTTGAATATGCGGCGAGGAGCAGCAGACCTTTAAAATCGCTAGGATGTTTTTCAAGATACGCCGCCGCCATCGAGCCGCCGAGGGAGTGGCCGCCTATGTACCAGTCGGTAATTTCCGGAAACATCTCCCGTATGCCGTCTGCGGCGTTGACATCGAATACCGCGAGATTAAACGGCATCCTGACGAGCACGCAAAGTATGCCCTTTTGGGCGAGCGACTCCATGAGCGGCAGATATGCCGTGTATTCGACTTTTCCGCCGGGATAGAATATCAGTCCCTTTGTCGCATTTTCGCTCTTGCAGACTATATTTCCGTTGTCGAGTTTGATTGTCTCGGTCAGGGAACTGCCGTCCTGAAGCCCGAATGATTCACCTGCGGGCGTTATCGCGTGATAGTAGTCGCCGAGATAGACGGCGCACGCTCCGAAAAGCAGCGCAATGACCGCGACTATCGAAACGATGCATATTATTATCTTGCGCTTTTTGCTGCCTGCCTTTGCCATGATAATACCTCCGTCGGTTTCTGAGTCGATTATATCATACCGAACCCCTTAAAGCCAAGAAAAAATCTGTTGCAGTTTTTTCCGTCCTCGGTTATGATATTAGCGTAAAGGAGTGCTGTTATGTTTTCGGAAAAATTTATCTGTGCGGGATATGATTATACAACCTATACATTCCATGTCCCCGCGCCTTATTTCAGAAAGACTTTTGAGATAGACGGCGAAGTCAAAAAGAGTGTTATTACGCTGACGGGACTCGGATTTTATGAGCTCTATGTCAACGGGCAGAGGCTGACTAAAGGCATTTTGGCCCCGTATATCTCGAACCCCGACGATCTTGTCTATTACGACGAATATGACATAACCGAGTGCCTCGTGCCGGGGAAGAATGTTCTCGGCATAATGCTCGGCAACGGAATGCAGACCGCGCCGGGCGGTCAGATCTGGGACTTTGATATCGCCGCCTTCAGGGGCGCGCCGCGCACGGCTTTCTGCGTCTCGACGGAATATATTGACGGCGGAATTGATACTTTCGAGGCTGACGGTTCGGTCAAAACTGCGCCCTCCCCGGTCATTTTCGATGACCTGCGCTGCGGCTGCTACTACGACGCGCGCCTTGAAATTCCCGGCTGGTCAGAGCCGGACTTTGACGACAGCGCGTGGAAAAACGCCCTGCCTGCGGAGACTCCGCGCGGCGAAAAGCGCCTGTGCGAGGCGGAGCCGATAGTGCCCGTGCGCGAGATAAAGCCGGTTCTGATAAGAAAATGCAGGCTCAAGGAATACATAACTCGCGGCGACGTTGTCAAAGAGGCAAAAAAAATCGCGAGCGACGAGCGTGACGGATTTTTATACGATTTCGGCGTGAACTCGGCGGGCACCGTAAAGCTCAGAATAAGCGGTGAGCGCGGGCGGCAAATCGATCTGCAGTTCGGCGAATATTTTGCGCCCGACGGCGAGCCGGACACGAGCAACATCTGCTTCTATCCCGCCGGATATTCCCAGCGCGATGTGTACATACTTAAAGGCGAGGGCGAAGAGACTTTTGAGCCTGTGTTCACCTATCACGGCTTCAGATACTGCGTGGTGCTCGGCATAACCGAGGAGGAGGCGACCTCCGATCTTCTGACTTTTGTTGTGCAGAACTCGGCTCTGCGCGAGATCGGCTCGTTCGGCTGCTCCGACGGGATGACGAACAAATTGCAGGCGATGACGAGAAACTCCGATCTTTCGAATTTCTATTATTTCCCGACCGACTGCCCGCACCGCGAGAAAAACGGCTGGACGGGCGACGCCGCGCTCTCCGCCGAGCACATATTGATGAATCTCGATGCAGTCAACAGCTACCGCGAGTGGCTGCGCAATATCCGCGCCGCTCAGCGTGCGGACGGTGCGCTGCCCGGCATAGTGCCGACGGGCGGCTGGGGCTTCGAATGGGGCAACGGCCCCGCGTGGGACGCTGCGCTGACGTATATTCCGTATTTCTGCTACGTCCTGCGCGGCGACAGAAAGATAATCGAAGAGAACGCGACGGCGATATTCCGCTATTGCGAGTATATCTCGCGCCGCCGTGACGAGCGCGGGCTTGTAGCGATTGGGCTCGGAGACTGGTGCCCGGTGACGAGGGTCAAATCGCCGCTCGAATTTACGGACAGCGTGACATGCATGAGTATTCTCAAGAAAGCCGCCTATATTTTCTCGCAGCTCGGACTTTCGCTCGAACGCGAGTTCTGCGAAAAGCTCTATAATGAGATAAGAGACGCGGTCAGACGGCATCTGATAGACTTCGGCACTATGACTGCGATAGGCTCCTGCCAGACCTCGCAGGCGATGGCGATATATTACGATGTGTTCAATCCCGGCGAAAAGCCCGAGGCGTTCAAACGCCTTCTTGAGATAATCAAACGGCGCGATGACCATGTCGACGCGGGCATACTCGGTATGCGCGTGCTGTTCAGGGTGCTCTCAGATTTCGGCGAAGCCGACCTGGCTTTTAAAATGATAACCCGCCCGGACTATCCGTCCTACGGCAACTTCGTTGAGCGCGGGCTCACTGCTCTGCCCGAGGATTTTCTGCGCGAGGAGGACAGACCCAATTCGCTCAATCATCATATGTTCGGCGATATTTCCGCGTGGTTCATTGAATATATCGGCGGCATCCGCGTCAATCCTTTCCTTGCTGATCCGTCGGAGGTTGAGATATCGCCCGTATTTATTGAAAAGCTCGACAGCGCCGAGGCTTCGTATGAGACTGTCGGCGGCAAAGTGAGCGTCAAGTGGCACAGAACATCTTTGGGCATAAATCTTGATATATCCGCAGACAGCGGGGTTCACGGCCGCATAAGACTGCCCGACGGCTACGCGTTCGCGGACGAGTGCGGCAGCCTCGAAGAGCTTCACAGCGGGAATTTTGAAATAATCAGAGAGTGAAAACAGGAGGAAAAATGAAAGAGAAAATACTTTTCGTCAATTCGTGTGTGCGCGGGGATAACGAGTCGCGCACTTTGGCGCTCGCCAAAACCGCACTCAACCGCCTTGACGGCGATATTGAAGAGATACGCCTTGCCGACGCGAATTTGAAGCCGCTCGACGCGGCGGGACTCGCGAAGCGCGCCGAAAGCGCGGAAAAGAACGACTTTTCCGACCCGGTCTATGACTGCGCGAAGCAGTTCGCCGCCTGCGACACCGTCGTTGTCGCCGCGCCGTTCTGGGACTACAGTTTCCCGGCGTTTCTAAAAATTTATATCGAATCCCTGTGCGTCGGCGGGCTGACTTTTCTCTACGGCAGCGACGGCGTCCCGATAAGCTATTGCAGGGCGAAGAGACTGATTTATATCACCACTTCGGGCGGATATATCGGCGGCACGGACTTCGGCTTTGAATATATCAAGACGGTCACGAAGTCGTTCTTCGGTATTGAGAACTTCAGCTTTTTCAGTGCCGAGGGGCTCGATATTCTCGGCAATGATCCGGCTGCGATACTGAAAGCGGCGCAGGAGAAGATAGAGCGCGAGCTCTGATACAACTCAAAATTCCAAGCCCCCGGTGTTTTTCTTCGCCGGGGGTTGCTCTTTTATGAATAGCTGTTTTATTTTTGAACAAAAATCAATATATGAAAAATATTTTTCATAGAGACTGCATAATTCTCAAAGGCGATTAAAAATAATTTATTTTGCAGTAGAATTATTTTGAAATACATTTGGCATATATTTATGTCAGACCGATACTTATAACGAAGCGAAAAGGGGATCGCAATGAAGAGGGTAACGGCAGTTTTATTGGTCCTGTTGACGGCGCTCGCGGTTTTTGCCGCCTGCTCCAAAAACTCAGTCCACACGGTGACATTCGACAGCTCGGGCGGAACGCAGATAAAGACCCAGCATATCCGCGACGGCGAGAGCGCCAAAAAGCCGTGGGATCCGCACAAAGAGGGTTTCACTTTCATCGAGTGGCAGTATAACGGCACGGCGTTTGATTTCAACACCGCGATAACGGGAGACATCACCCTTGTCGCGTCCTACAGCATCGATGAGGGTACGGATATAGTCCTGCTCGTACTCTGCTACGGCGACGGCAGGGAGAACGAAATAATCGAGATAAAGCGCGGCGAAGCGGCGTTTGCGCCGCCGACTCCCGAGCGCGAGGGATATAAATTCGAGGGCTGGTTCAACGGCGACACCGAGTTCGATTTCTCAACGCCCATAAACGACGATTTGAACCTCACTGCGAAATGGAAAGCGACGGGAAAAACCGAGAGCGGGTCCGAAAATCAGCCCGCGGCGGCGGAGGAATCCGCGCAGAAATATTCCAATACCGCGGCGAAATATTCCGGCAGATGGTATCTCGACGGCTATTCCGATATATTTGTCGATGTGTCGAACTCCGCGAGCGGAATGAATCTGCGCTCGTATAATTTCTCGCTGCCCTCGTCTTCGGGGAGCGTCGCGGCGTATACTCTTTATCCCTCAAAGTCGCTTTCGTCCTCGGGCGGCAGCTGGGGCAACTCAATTTTCGTGCCGTTCGCCTCGTGGGAAAGCTCGCTGAGCGCAAATAAAATAATTCTCGGCAGCAGCTGCTTTTATATCGATAATAAGAAATTCGTGAAATCTCCCGGTACTAAGGACAGATACACCGGCACCTGCTACAGAGAGGCGCGCGGAGTGTGGTATCTGTTCAACAATCCCGACTCCACGATTGAAATATACACCGCGCAGAAAGGCGGCGACGAGACGGGCGATCGCTTCGGCATAAAGGCGACGAATTTCGACATCGCAACTCTCAGCACCTATACGAAGTCATCGACCGGCGGCGGATATGCGGACAGAAAGAGCGACTGGGACAGCTACGGAATATCCGTCAGCAACGGCGTTCTGACGATAAAGAACAAGAACGGCACAAGGACATTTTACAGCAAGAAAAAATACCAGAGCGTGACGGGCGTCAGGCTCAGCGCGACGGAAGCCAAACTCAGAGTCGGTCAGACGAAAGTGCTCACCGCCACTGTTATCCCCGCCGACGCATATGACAAGGACTACACCTGGTCGAGCGACGATCCGTCGATAGCGGAGGTCGCGGGCGGCATAGTCGTGGCGAAAAAAGAGGGCACGACAAATATCAGAGTTACCACAAAGGACGGCAACCGCGTGGCGGTCTGCAAGGTGACGGTATATATCGACCATGTCACGGGCGTTACCCTGAACTCGTCCTCGCTCAGCCTGACGGTCGGCGATTCGCGGCAGCTCCGGGCGACAGTCGCTCCGCGCAATGCGGCGAATCAGAAGGTCACATGGTCGAGCAGCAATAGCAATGTAGCGTCTGTCTCAAGCTCCGGGCGCGTCACGGCAAAGGCGAAGGGCACCGCCGTGATAACCGTAAAGACCGAGGACGGAAACAAGACCGCTTCATGCACAGTAACCGTCAAGAACCCGACCCTCGCGGCCGTTGCGGCGGCGCAGGTGTCGAACAACGGCACCGCCGCGCCGCAGATACACGCGTCGGCGCTCGTCTCCGGAGGAACCGGAAAATATACTTCTTATAAAATAAAGATATTTTTAAACGGCGCACTCGTGGCGGAAAAATCGGAAAAAAGCATGTCATATACCCCGAAGGTCAGCGGAATGTACACCGTGGAAGTCACCGTCACCGACTCCGACGGGGAAACGGCGAGCGGAAAGATGCTTATAAACGTGTCCGTAGTCGAGCCGACCGAGAAGCCCACGGAGAAGCCGACCGAGAGGCAGACGGAAAAGCCTACGGAGAAACCGACAGAAAAGCCAACGGAAAAACCGACGGAAAAACCGTCCGACGAACCGATAAATCCGATCCCGTCGGAGCCGGCAGTCCCCGTGACCGAACCGGCAACGGAAGCACCGCTCGCTCCCGAGCCCGCACTGGACTGGATATAAAGCACAAATAAAAAAGACTGTCGCAGATATTATTCTGCGGCAGTCTTTTGCTGTTTAAAGTTGCTGTAATAAGGTGAATTTAAAGATAAATGGCTGTTGATTTATGCAGGTACTGCCGCCATTTTACGCCTGATAAGTCTCCATGAAGCTGTTGACATCGCTCTCGCATGAGCGCATGGCGAGTATCGTCTGTCCGAAGAGCTTTTCAAGCTCCCAGCCGAGACTCTCCGCACCCGTGCGGATAACATCGCGCGAGCAGCCCGCGGCGAACTTTTTATCTTTGAACTTCTTTTTGAGGCTCGAGACTTCCATGTCCATCACGCTCTTTGACGGGCGCATCAGCGCCGCCGACCAGATAAGCCCTGTCAGCTCGTCCGCCGCGAAGAGCACTTTTTCCATCTCGTGAACAGGCTCGACATCGATGCAGATGCCGTAGCCGTGGGAGCAAATTGAATATATCATGTCGTCGCCGACTCCGCCCGCCTTGAGCAGCTCTGGAGCCTTCTTGCAGTGCTCCTCCGGATAGAGCTCGAAGTCGATGTCATGCAGCAGACCGACTATTCCCCAATATTCCTCCTCGTCCGCATAGCCGAGCTCCTTCGCGTACCAGCGCATAACGCCCTCGACAGTTAGCGCGTGGCGGATATGAAACGGATCTTTGTTGTATTTTTTCAGAAGCTCAAACGCTTCGTCCCTCGTGATTTTGCTCTCTCTCATTTTTGTCGTCTCCTTGCATTTTGCGCATTATTGCGCGAGTTTTCACAATTATACCACTTGCTTGGTAGGCTTTCAACTATATGCGCGGCTTTATGTCGAGATTGACAAGCGCGCTCTGATTTATCGAAAACAGCAGATCAACAAGCTCATTTTCGTCAATGCAGTAGTCCGAGCGTATCCATTGGATAATAACGCCCGTGCTGCCGTTGAGAATATATGAGTAGATATATTGCTCCTGCTCCTTCGGAAAAACGATGTTCAGGTTCTCAATAAACTGAATTATCGACTGCTGCATGAATTTTGAACGGAACGCGGGGTCAACCGAGTCGACAAGCAGCGTGCGGAACGGCTTGTCGTTTTCTTTGATATACATTAGAAATGAAAGCAGATATCTGTGCGCGCCGAGGTCGTTTTCCGCACCTATTTTCTTTAAGTGATCCTGAGTCGCGTCGAGCAGCTCGTTTTCGACCTCTTCGAGCAGCTCTTTCGGCTCGGAGTAGTGCGCATAAAAGGTCGAGCGGTTGAGGTCGGCGCGCTCGCACAGCTCTCTTACTGATATTTTTGCTACCGAGCCTTTCTCGCCCAGAAGATCCATCAGCGCGTTTTTGAGCAATATTTTTGAAAGTCTCGTGCGCTGGTTATTTTTTGTGTTCATATTATCCCGCCACTTTCAGATGATTTTGTCGGTTTCATAACAGCGATTAACAAAACTGATGATTGTTAATCCGACACGATGTAGATATAATAGTAGTGTAATATGAAATCTTTCAATTGTCAAGGAGACCTTAACCTTTCTGTCTCCAATGATTTTATCGCCTGCGGAAAACGGCGAGTTACGGAAAGCTTCAGACGGAATCCGAGGACGCGCCGAAACCGCAGCGACAACTATATAAGAAATTCATTCAGCCTTTTAACATTTTAGCCGCGCCGACCCTACGGGGTCGGTTTACGGCTCAAATCATATAAAAAGCACCGCAAGCGCATAAAGCTGTGGCAAAGGCAGCTGCAAATATATTTTTATATCCATAAGATAAAATAAATGAAGGAGTTCTCGTGATGGCAAAAGCAAAATTTTTTGAAAAGCGGGCGCTTGATTCGCGCCTGACCTCGCCCGATGTTACGGCGAAGGAGAAGTGGCTGGGCTATCTGCTCGGCCCGTCCGGCGCGCTGCTTTTAAACGCCGTGCTCGCGACCTACCTCAATGTCTATTACACCGATGTCCTAAACCTCACCACCGTGTGGGGCGGCGCGTTCCTAGCGGTGTTCCCGATAGTGTCGAAGATAATCGACGCTATAACAAATATAGTCATGGGCTATATCATCGACCGCACGCGCACAAAACAGGGCAAGGCGCGCCCTTGGCTGCTGCTCTCCGCGCCGCTCGTCGCCGTGACCGGCATATTGCTCTTCACAGTCCCCTCGGGTAACCGGACGGTGCAGGTGATATGGGTCATGCTCTCGTATAATCTGTTTTATTCGTTCGCTTATACAATTTATAACATGAGCCACAATCTTATGGTTCCGCTCTCGACGAGAAACACGGAACAGCGCGGTTCGCTCTCGGTTTTCAATCAGATATCGACTATCATGATGAGCGGCATAATCGTCGCGCTCATCTTCCCCATGCTCATCATGCCGCAGCTCGGCGTTGACAAATCAAAGTGGATAGTTACGATGAGTATTCTCTCGTGCATCGCGCTGCCGCTGACGCTCATGGAGTATTATTTCACCAAGGAGCGCATCACCCTCGAAGGCGGCGAGCAGAAAAAAGAGAGCGTCGCAATGGTAACTCAGCTCAAGGCGATTTTCAGCGATAAATATATGATAATAATTTTCATATATTTTCTTATTTTCACCGTCGGCTCGACTATCAAAAACATCTCGCTCGTTTATTTCTCGAACTATGTCCTCGGTACATATAACGACGGCAAGACCCAGACCATGCTCTCCGTTATCGGCGGCATCCCGATGGGCATCGGTATTTTCGCCGTATGGCCGCTCGCGAAAAAATTCGGCAAGCGCAACTTAACGGCAATCGGCTTTATCTTCTATGCTGTCGGCTCGGCTATATGCTGGCTCGCGCCGACGAATATGGTAATAGTGCTTATCGGCCAGTTTATCAAGAATATCGGCGGTCTGCCGTGCTCATATGTGTTCATGGCGCTGTTCGCGGATGTGCTCGACCATGTCGAGTGGAAAAACGGCTTCAGGTGCGACGGCATCGCGATGTCTATATATAACACAATCGCCGTCGCGAGCGTCGGAATTTGCACGGGCGTATTCAATCTTATTCTCTCGAAATCCGGCTATGTCGCGCCCTATCTCGATGCGGCGGGTCAGCTCATCGCCGTGCAGCCGGCGAGCGTCAAGAGCGCGATAACATTTACTTTCGTAGGGCTTGAGACGATAACCGGCATAGTCCTTGCGATACTTCTGCTGTTTTTAAATGTCGAAAAGAATATCGCCAAGGAGCAGGAGGAGATAAAGCAGAGAAACGGGGAGACGACAGAATAAAATGAAGAAGAAACTTCTGATAATCATTCCGATTGCAGCCGCCGTCATTGCCGCGTGGCTCGCGTTCTGCGGCTATCAGTGGAGCTGGGGACCGTTTGTGAAGCTCCACGATGTAAAAACCGCTTCGCTCGAGGGCAACGGCGAAAAGTATTCGCTTGATAATACACCCGAAAATGCCGACAACCCGATAAAAGGCAAGACCGTTATATTCCTCGGCTCTTCCGTGACCTACGGCTCGGCATCCGGCGGGGTTTCGTTTGCCGACTATATTGAAAAGCGCGACGGCTGCGAGATGATAAAAAGCGCAGTCTCCGGCACGACTCTCGTTGAAACCGGCATTGATTCATATGTGTCGCGTCTCAAAAAGCTCGATGCGGAAAAAGCCGATCTTTTAGTCTGCCAGCTCTCGACCAACGACGCGTCTCAGAAGAAAGAGCTCGGAAAAATAATAGAGTCGAAAAATCTCAATGACTTCGACACAAAGACCGTAGCCGGGGCGATAGAATACATAATCTGCTACTCAAAAGAGAAATGGAACTGCCCGGTGATTTTTTACACGAACCCGCGTTATGACAGCGACCTGTACGGGGAAATGGTGGATATTCTTAAAGAAGCCGAGGCGAAGTGGGGTATATCCGTTATCGATATGTGGAACGACGATAATTTGAACGCCGCCTTGAGTGCCGATATGAATTTGTATATGGCGGATAAGATACATCCGACAAAGGCGGGGTATCGTGAAATCTGGACTCCGTTTATGGAGCGGGAAATCTTTGCAGTTATGAGCGCGAAAGAGGTGAAAGAATGAAAGCCGTAAAGCTTAAAACAGAGTATCTCAAAAACCCGTTGGGGATAGATATAAAGAACCCGCGCTTCATGTGGAACTGCGAGGGCGGAAAGGCGCAGAGCGCGTATAGACTAATCGCTTCCGACACGCGCGGCAATATTATATGGGACAGCGGCAAGGTCGAATCTTCACAGATGAGTTTTATTCCGTATCCGCTTGACACTACGTCGCGCCTGAGAGTGAACTGGAAAGTGAAGCTCTGGGACGAAAACGGGCTTGAGGGAGAGTGGAGCGAGCCGGCATTCTTCGAGATCGGGCTCAGAAACGCCTCAGATTGGAGCGCGAAGTGGATAACAGGAAACTATAATGTAAACAGAAAACAGCGTTATCCGGTCGACTGCTTCAAAAAAGAGTTCGAGTGCAAAAAGCCGATTCTCTCGGCGCGGCTCTATATGACCGCCTGCGGACTCTATTCAGCCGAGATTAACGGCGTTGATTTTTCAATGCCGCTCGCGCCCGGCATCACGGAATACAGAAAGCGCATACAGTATCAGACCTACGATGTGACCGCGCTTCTGCATGAGGGAAGCAACGTGCTCTGCGCCGAGCTTGCCGACGGCTGGTACAGGGGCAGCGTAGGCGCATGGGGACTCAAAAATCAGTACGGCACCGAGACTAAACTGCTCGCTCAGCTTGAGATAAAATATACCGACGGCACGGCGCAGACCGTCATATCCGACGGCTCGTGGCTCTGGAGCAACGACGGCGCCATACGCTTTGCGGACAACAAGGACGGCGAGCGGGTCAACGCAAATAATATCCCGTCATATAAAAATCATGCGAAAGAGACCGTCTGCAAGGTTTTGCCGAGCGCGTCGAATAATTTCCCGATAGCCGAAAAAGAGCGCTTCAAGCCCAAATTATCCGTCACCCCGAGCGGGAAAAAACTGCTCGACTTCGGGCAGAATATAGCGGGCTATGCCGAGTTTGAGGTAACCGCTCGCAAGGGACAGAAAATTATTCTCGAGTTCGGCGAGCTGCTGCGTGACGGCGAACTGACGCTCGAAAACATACAGTGCAAGAACAAGCATAAGACAACGCCTCTGCAGAGAGTCGAATACATCTGCAAAGAGGGAGTTAACCGCTACAAGACCAAGTTTGCGATATTCGGCTTTCAGTATATAAGCGTCGAGACGGATGTGACCGTCCGCCCGGAGGACTTCACCGCCATAGCCGTCTATTCGGACATGGATGAGACGGGGTATTTCAACAGCTCCAATGAATTGCTCAATAAATTCGTCGAAGCGACAAAGTGGTCGGCAAAAGGCAACTCGACCGATCTGCCGACAGACTGCCCAACCCGCGAACGCCACGGCTGGACGGGCGACGCGCAGATATTCTGCAAAACCGCGAGCTATCTTTTCGACTACGCCCCGTTTGCGGAAAAGTACGTGCGCGATATGTGCGACGAACAGCTCAAAAACGGCGATTTCCGCCAGATATCCCCGCGCGGCGGCGTGGACTTCTATATGACTTTTATGGACGGCTCGGCCGGCTGGTCTGATGCGGGTGTGTTCATCCCGTACAGGCTCTATAAGCAGTACGGCGACAGAAAAATTCTCGAGCGCTTCTATCCGAATATGCGCGCCTTCGCGGAATATAAAATAAAGACCCTCGGCAAGTGGTATCCGACCGCCCTGCCGACGGGCGTCGGGCTCAAAAATTTCCGCAATATTTCAAACTACCGCCAGTCCTACGGCGAATGGGCGGAACCCGCCGATGTCAAGGCTCTTAAATTTACGGATTTTGTCAACCCTAACCCGGAGGAGACGACTGCGTACATAGTGTTCATGCTCGAAGCGATGGCGGATATCGCCCGCATTTTGGGCAAAGACGACGACAGAAGGCTCTACGAAAAGAATGCGGCGAGGGCGAGAAAGGGCTACAGCGCGCTCGTCTCCACGAAAAAATTCTCGCTCGATACCGATCGCCAGGCGAAGCTTGTGCGCCCGCTTTATATCGGTCTGCTGAACGAAAAGCAGTCGAAATACGCGAAAAAGCGGCTCATAAAAGCCCTCGACAACTACTCGTGGAGGCTTGGCACGGGATTCCTCTCAACTCCGCTGATACTGAGCGTTCTGGCGGATATAGATATTGAATATGCCTACCGCCTGCTTGAAAACGAGCAGATGCCCGGCTGGCTGTTTATGCCGAAAAACGGAGCAACTACCATTTGGGAGAGTTGGGAAGGCACAAAGGCGCAGGGCGGTATAGCATCTCTCAATCACTATTCCAAGGGCGCCGTGTGCGAGTGGCTGTTCGGCACGATGTGCGGAATAAATGTTGCCGGAGAAAACCGATTCACTATAGCCCCGCGCCCGGGCGGGCATTTTGAGTTCGCCGAGGCGAGCTATGACAGCGTATACGGAAAAATATTCGTGCGCTGGGACAAAACTGACGGGGGATACAAATATAAAATATCCGTCCCGTCGAACTGCCAAGCGGATATAATTCTGCCCGACGGAAGAAAACAGACCGTCGGAGCGGGTGAATATGAATTCTGAGGAGGAAAATCCATGAAAGATCGATAGCCGCCGTTATGGCGATTCTTGTTCTGCTTGTGTCGCTGCTGTGCGCGTGCAAAAAGGACGACACAAAAACAAATGCAGACACCACCGGCGAAGCGCAGACGAGCGCGGACGGACAGATTATTGAAGACACAACAGCCCTGCCCGAGGACAGCACCGCGCATGAGGGCGAGACAAACGAAACTCAATCGGCCGACCCCGCAAAGCCCGGCGAGACCGCTTCGAATCAGGTAACCGCTGCGCCCTCGAAGAATGCAAAAGACTGGACTAAGGCCGAGATAATCGCCTATTTCAACGCCGGCGCGAACAGAGTAAAATATCAGGCGAAGTCCGTCACCCGCAACTACACCGAGACGAAGAACAACGCCGACAAGACTGAGTTGCCCAAGGCGATAGATGCAATAGGCAAGAGCGCGATGAAGACCTTCATGAAGCGCGACGACAAGGCGATAGTCCTGACCTCAAAAGAGGATATCAGAAACGTATTCCCCGTCGGCGGCAAGGATTGGGTCAGCAAGCTTACAGTATCCGATGTCAAGAGCGCAAAGATAGAGGACAAGGGCAGCGAATATCAGATAACCCTGACCTTCGGCACTGAGGTCAATCCCTCCGGCGAAAAAGGCTATGCCGCAGCGTTCGGCGTGCTCACCGCCGACGTGGTAAACTTCGACTATCCCGGCCTCTCGCTCACCGACCAGAAATTCACCTATTACAACGGCACTATCTCGGCAAAGTTTGATAAGTCCACCGGCAATATGGTCTATGCCCACTATGACTATCCCGTTATTATTGAACTGACGGCGCACCTGCTCGGCTCAAACACGAGAGTAAAAGTCGGTATGACAACAATAAACGACTTCACGATAAAATATTAAAAGTTACATCCGAAAAACAAAATGTCCCGCACGGAAACGTGCGGGGCGTTTTGCGTATATTTTTATTTGAGCGAGTTGCCGGCGCTGAACGCCTTTGCGACTGCCTCGCCGAGGACAACATAGGTGTTGTTGAACGGGTCGAAGGTTATCGGCTGCGCCTTTGAAACGTCGACGTTTCCGTTCTCGTCGAGCACGCGCTCGTCAACGCAGACGTTGACTATCTCGCCGACCATGCGCCCGGTGCCTGCGTCGTAGCTCTTGAGCCTGCACTCTGCGGCGATGGGCAGCTCTTCAATCAGCGGCGCGTCAACAAATTTCGATTTGACGGCGTGGAAACCCGCCTTTTCGAATTTATCGGGCGTATTCCCTGCGGAGACAAGACCGACATAGTCGCACGCCGCCGTGTGTTCGAGGTCAGCCATGCTCACGGTGAATGCCTTTCTCTCGAGGATATTCTTCGTGGACTTGTGGCCCGCGCTTATGCACATGGATATTTCATTGCCGCCGCTGATGCCGCCCCATGCGGCGTTCATAGCGTCGGGGTTGCCATCCTTGTCGTAGGAACCGAGGATAAGCACCGGCTGCGGATAGGTTAATGGCTTTGCGCCGAAATCTTTTCTCATGATAATTCCTCCTTTGATTTGACTTTATTATAGAACCTGAAGTCGGCTTTAAGTCAAGGAAAAACGAAAAAAGTTTACAAATAAAAACAGCCCCGGACTCAACATCCGGGACTGAATAAAATCTGTTAGTCTCTCTCTTTTTCGAACGAGATAACTTTTCCGCTCTTTGCGTTTATCTTGTACTCATACTCGAATCCGCCGCATTTGAATTCAACATCGTAGTGCGCGGTGAGCGAGTCGGTGTCAAGCTCGGTTTCGAGCTCCGTGACCTGAGCCTCGGTGAGACTCGCATGGTCGAGTGCGGCTTTCTTCGCGGCATCCGCAGAGATATATTTCGAGGGGTCGGCGGGCTTGGAATCGTCAAGCTCGCGGTCGAAGTCGATTATTCTGCCGTTCTTCGCGTTGACCTCGACTTCGTACTCGTATCCGCCCGAGACAAATTCTATATCATAGTGCGGGGTGCGGTCGTCAATATCAAGCTCAGCCTTGGTGAAAGTGACCTTCGATGCGTCGAGGGAAGCTCTTTTGAGCGCGGCGGCCTTTGCCTCCTCAACGGAGATGAACTTTGATGTGTCAACTGAGGGCTTCTTATCCTCGCGCTCGCGGTCGAACTCGAGAATCTTTCCGCTCTTTGCGTCTATCTCGAACTCATATTCATATCCGCCCGAGACAAATTCTATATCATAATGCGGGGTGCGGTCGTCCGCGTCAAGCTCAGCTTTCTTGAAAGTGACCTTTGATGCGTCAAGGGAAACTTTCTTGAGGGCTATTGCCTTCGCCTCGTCGATGCTGATATAGCCTGAGACATCGGGCTGGGGCTTTGAGGGCTTCGAGGGGTCAGCGGGCTCGACTTCTTTTTTGAGAATGCTGCCGTCCGTTACCGCTATCTCGTAGTCGTATTCGTTCGCCCCGGCGATGAACTCGATATCGTAGTGGGCGACAAGATCGTCGCTGTCGAGCTTCGCTTCGGTGAACTTCGCGTCGGCTCTTGCAACGCCCGCATCGGCGACTGCAATGTCTATCGCGGCGTCAAGGCTTATCTTCACTTCCTGCTGGATCTGTCCGGAGTTGCCCGAGCCCGTGTCGGGCTTATCCTGCGGCGGCGCGAACGCAGAGAAGATAGCCATAATGACTGACATGAGCGCGACTCCGATGGATTTGAAAATACTTGCAAACATAGTATCTGTCCTTTCTTATCGGGATCGTGTCCCTTAGTACACCCATATAATAACCCGCGAAAATTAAAGAAAGATTAGAGCGCAAAAATTTTTCGGAAAGTTTGAAGTCCGTAAAACAGTGTGCTGTGATGTTGATAAATTGGGATTTGTCCATCCCCGATGTCAAACAATATAAAACAACAAAACCGGCCGCAGAAAATCTACTGCAACCGGTTCATTTGTTTATGCTGTTATACCGCCGTCAAAAGGTTACGGTGAACTCGCTTCCCTCGCCGTAAACGGAGGATGCGGAGACTTCTCCGCCGTGGAGCGCCGCTATCTGGCTGACGAGCGAGAGTCCCAAGCCGAATCCGCTTTCGCGGCTGCGGGATTCGTCCGCGCGGTAGAATCTGCCCCATATCTTCGGCAGATCCTCTTCTTTTATCCCTATTCCGTCATCCTTCACCGAGAGCACGATGCCGCTGTCCTTTTTGAGTCTGACTTCGATGTGCCCGCCGTCTCTGCCGTATTTGACGGCGTTCGAGAGCAGATTTTCGAGCATCAGCGATATCAGTTGCGCCTGCGCGGGGATTATAATATTGTCTTCGATGTCCGCAGTGAGCGTGATGTTCTTCGCGGGGACAAAATCGGCGCATGTTTTTTTGACGAGTTCGCTTAAGTCGGTGTCCTCGAGCTTGTAGCGCTTGTCGCCCTGCTCGGTGCGCGAGAGCGTCAGCAGAGCCGTGACGAGCTTCGTCATCTTGTCCGTCTGCTCGTCTATCGACGAGAGCGCTTCGAGCATATCTTCTTCGCTCGCGTTGTCGGACAGCGCGTATTCGCATTCCGCCTTTATCACGGCGAGCGGTGTGCGCAGCTCGTGCGAGGCGTCGGAGGTGAACTGCTTTTCATTTTCGAACGAGGTCTGGAGCCTTGCGAGCATGTCGTTGAAGGTCTCGGCGAGCGTGTATATTTCGCCCGCACTTTTCTCCATTTCTATGCGCTTCGAGAGGTCGGTACCGTCGGTTATCTCATGTGCCGAGCGGCAGATATTCTCAACCGGCTTCATCGTTTTGCGCGATATTAAATACGCCCCGACGGCGGCGATAATAATAAACGCCGGGAGAATGTATATGACCGTCATGGTTATTGCGTCGAACGCGCTCTTGGCGGCGTCGGCGTTGATGAATCCGCGTACCCAGACCGGGGGATAGGTCGAGTTACTGCATATGAATTCAACTTTGAAAACCGTCCTGTCCGCGTTTGCTGGCAGTTCAACGCTCAGCGAGCTGACTTCGTCGCGGGTCAGACCCGCGTGCTCGAGCGCGATATCAATCGCCTTTTCGCTGTTTATTCCGTCCCTGAACTCGGTGCTTTTGTAGACGGGGTCGCTGAGCCCGGACATCGCGGTGTCCGCCTCGTATTTGATTATCTTCCCAGAAAAGGCGTCGATTTCGTATTCGTATTTGTTGAAATCGAGACGGGTGTCGTAATAATAATATTTGTTTCCGTCTGTCTCGAATGTTCCGACCACGCCGTTCTTGCGATTCTCGCTGTTTATCAGCGCAGCGGGGGACTCGCCGTCGATATATCTGCCGCTTGAGTCAAAGACATTGCAGTAGACCTCGTCGACGAAGAAGGCAAAATCGTTCTCGATTTCGAGAATGCCGTTCTTGTATTCTATCTCGTCAACATTGCGCTCGACCGTGCTTATCAGTTCATTTTGCAGGCGCGAATCGGCAATCTGCGAGCCTGTTATCAGTATTCCTCCGATGCCGAGGGAGCTGACAACGGCGATGAGCAGCGTTATCCACACCGTTATCCGAAGCTTGAACGAAGAGCGGCGGCGCGCGGGTCTTGTTTTTTTATTTGATGACATAGCCTGCACCCCTCACGGTGTGAATGAGTTTGATATCCTCGCCCTCGTCGATCTTCTTGCGCAGATACCTGATATATACGTCGACAACATTCGTGCCACCCTCGTAGTCGTAGTTCCAAATGTGATCCTCAATTTTCTCGCGGCTGAGTACAACGCCCTTGTTCATCACAAGATATTGCAGCAGCTCATATTCCTTTGCCGAGAGCGATATCTCCCTGCCCGCGCGTTCAACGCGCCTCGCTGCCGTGTCGACTGTCAGGTCGCCGACGGAAATTATACCCGTCTTTTCTCCGTATTTTTTGCGCGTCATGACGCGCAGTCTCGCCGAGAGCTCGTCGAACGAAAACGGCTTTATCAGATAGTCGTCGGCACCGATGTCGAGCCCCGTGACCCTGTCTTCGATGCTGTCGCGCGCCGTCAGGAACAGCACCGGCGTGTCGATGCCGTGCGCCCTTATCTTTTTGACAAGCTCGAACCCGTTCATTATCGGCATCATGACATCGAACACCGCCGCGTCATAGTCGGTCGATGTTATCAGATCATATGCCTCGCCGCCGTCAAAACAGCTGTCTACGCTGTAGCCGGCAGCCTTGAGCTGCTTTGTGATTATCCTGTTGAGACTCTTCTCGTCCTCGGCAAGCAGAATACGCATTGGATCACCCTCCGGTATAATTATACAGATTTTATCATAGCGTGTAAAGATTAAACGAAGATTAGGAAATCGGGCGTGGGTATAAAAATAACACGAACACTGCAAAAGCAGTATTCGTGTCATTGGTGGAGACGAAGAGGATCGCTCGGCGCACTGCCGTGCGCCGACACGCACGCGGACTTTCCGACCGTCCACCGGACGCTCGGAATTCTGCTTCGCAGAACCATCCTGTTCGATCCTCTTCTAAAAAAATAACACGAACACTGCAAAAGCAGTATTCGTGTTACTGGTGGAGACGAAGAGGACTTATCCGAACACTTGCACTCTGCTGCAGATGCGGCGCTTTCGATGGATTCGACCGTGTTTTCTGCGTTTTTCGTGCTGTCGGTGCTGTAATTGTAGGTTATAGTGATCTTGTCGTCGTATAAAATGACCTTGTGAACAAAGGTGTCGATGATTTTACGCTGGTATTCCTTGTCGTCGACATTGCCGCCGCGAAACTTTTCAAGAAAAAAGATTACCTGCTCGCGTTCGATTGTGGGGCGGGCGACCTTTTCTTTGATGATTTCCGTCTCGAGGTCGCGCTTGGTATCCTCGAGCTCTTCCAGCCGTGAGCGGGTGGTCTCGGTGATTATGCCGGCTTCTATTGCGTGCGCGCATGATATTCGCGATTGCTTTGTTGGTGTCCTTGAGCTGCGATTCGAAATAGCGAAGCATCGATTTGTCGTCGTGCTCTGATTTTTGAATTTCGACCACTTTGTCGGCAATGTAGTCTATAACATCATCACGCAGGACATAAGCAGCGGTCAAGGCGGTGACTTCGCGTTCAAGGGCTTCTTTCGGGACGGATTTTTTGCGACATTTGCTTGATTTAGTCTTTTTGGCGCGGCAGGTGTAATAATACCACCTTGCGCCGTTCTTTCCGGTGCCGCAGTCTCCAATCATCGTCGATTTACAATTGCCGCATATAAGCTTTGACGTCAGCAGAAAGTCAACATCGCCGCGCCGTGCGGCAGGAGCGTGCTTGTTTGCTTCGAGCCGCTTTTGCACGCGGTCAAACAAATCATTGTCGATGATCTGCGGAACACCCCCCGGCACGACGATATCATGCCAGTGATATTCGCCGATGTATACGCGATTCCGGAGAATGCGTGAAATGCCGTAGTGCGTATATTCTTTGCCGCGCATGGTTTTGATGTTACTCTGCTGCAGATATCGCTGAATGTCCGCTATTTTTTTGCCGCTGTCGTACATTTCAAAAATTGTTCGCACAACGGCAGCACCATCGGGGTCGATGCGATATTTGTGATCTGCATCGACAGTATACCCGGTCGAAAGACCGGAGCCGTTGAACTGGCATTTGAGCGCGCTTTCCCGCATTCCGCGTTTTATGTTTTGCGAGAGGTTCGCGGAATAATATTCGGCGAGACCTTCGAGCACGCTCTCGAGGATGATTCCCTCGGGCCCGTCGGGAATGTGCTCTTTTGCCGAAAGCACCCGGACGCCATTCATCCGCAATACCGCCTTGTTTTTTGCGATTTCTTCGCGGTTCCGCCCGAAGCGGTCTATTTTCCAAACGACGACAGTTGAAAAGCCATGCCGCGAGCTGTCTCGGAGCATCTTTTGAAAATCAGCGCGGTTATCATTCCGCCCGGTTTGCTTGCGGTCTATATATGTTCCGACGATGCGCAGGTCGTTGTCCTCACAAAATCTGGTGCATTCGTGGATTTGTCCTTCGATTGATTGATCCGTTTGATTCGGCCCCGGGCTATACCGGGCATATATCACTGCATTTGTCATACTCTCTCTCCGCTTTATTACTTTTCGTTGGTTGCGTCATTGTGCCCGTTTCTGTCGGAGCGGGCTTTTTTATAATCTGTATTGTCTGTATGGATCTAATTTGTTCATTTCTTGTTCGGTTAAGCGACAAGGCAACTTGTCCAAATTTTTCATTATGTTTTCATAATTAAAACTTGGGCAATACTGGAACTGTATGCTGTATTGATCTATTATTTCTGCAATAGCCTTTTTATCTATCTGATAGTACTTGCCTATTTTTTTGCTGAAGGTAAACCAAGATTTACTATATGAGTAAAGGCTTAGACGATGACATCCAAACGGATTGGAAAAATATTGATGTTGCCCGCCAAAACAGTAACGGTTATCCAGCGTGCGGCATTTTTCGCCGTAACAGCGTATTATTCCGTTCAACGTCTTGGTGTTCATCATTTCGCCGTTTATGAAGACTGCAACGGATTTCCAATTGCTTGTTAATTCATAAAGCTGAACGAATTGCAAAAAGCTTTGAGGTTCGGCGGTAAATGTTGCTTGATACACCATTTGTCCATCGATGTCATGTTCCTCATAACTATAGGCATTTTTGGCAAGATACAGAGCTCTCGTCAACATTGGAGATGAGGATTTCCCGAAAGTAATCATAACATTCCAATTGTGATTTCCGATTCTTGTTGTTGAAGAGTGTGATTCGTTAGAATGGTTATCACTTTTAATTGTATTTGTCGAACTCCTAAACGAAGAAATATTCTCGGTTCTATCAATTGGTGTCGGTGACGAGTGGTTGGGGCGAGGAACTAACTCTCCTTTTTCAAAATAGTTTTGAGGATCAACAGAATTATCACTGAGGCCGAGAGTTTCTTTATCATTAATATGGCTTTTGGGTTCTCCGCTTGCGTGTTTCCTTGATTTCTTTCCTTTCGACCTTTTCCAAAGCCAAATAAACATAAGTCCGACAACCGCGACAAATATACAGAATCCTATGCCATTCTTGCCGTCACCGCTGCTATCAGTGATGCAAAATATAAAAAATATAGAGGAAAAGAAAAGTAGGAGAATTGCGATAACCAAACAGAAAAAAGAAACAATTTTTTTTAGCATTGCTTTAGTCCTCGAATCGTTTGTGTTTTTACCCGTTACTGTTCCCATAGGAGCGGGCTTTTTTGTTTATTTCACACATCGGTGCCGATGGAAACCGATATTTTTCTTTAAAGTTTCTATTGACAACCTCAAAAAATGAGTCTACAATATAAATCGAACAAAAGTTCGAGAAAGGAGCCCCGCGAGATGAACAAAGAAGACTTCGCAGAAAAATTAAGTAAACTCTCAGACGAAAATCTTACTTATCTTTTTCTTGCTGCGCAAGCATTGATTCAAGAAGAGTTTCAAGCAAAGCTTGGTTGCGAGGGCTCAACTTTTCATACATTTCGATAAGACCACGTGTTTTTGCCCCTGCAGAAGCGGGGGTGCTTTTTTTTTCATCACCATTTATATAATCCAAAGAAACTCCAAAGAAATCAGCAAAAATTAGGACGAAACTCATACCGGCTTCTTGGGTTCCATTTTCCCATTTGCTTATTGTTGTTCTGTTAATGGCGGTCCCATATTTTGAGTTAACTGTATCGACAAGCTCTTGCTGTGTAAGTCCCTTTGCCTTTCTTAATTCTTTAAGTTTCTTTCCGAAAATGTGAGTCATTTATACCACCTCAAAAATATGATATCATGCATTTACCGCAAAAGCAACATTTTAATGAAAAAAACTTCCAAAAAGTGTTGACAACGGTACAAAACAGTGCTATTCTAAATGTACCGAAAGCGGTACAAAAGGAGGTGGAGAAATGAAAAGAAACAGACCAAAAAAGCATCCGGAATACTATGCCATCCCCGCATACCAAAGGTTAGCACGTCTATCCGATGAGGATGTGGCAAAGTATTTAGGCGTGACTGTACGAACCTATAAGGACAAAATAAACGGATATAGCGATTTCTCAAACGCGCAAGGTGAGATGCTTTCGCGCCTTTTAAATCAGCCGCAGAAAAATCTTTTTTTAACTTAAAATGTACCGAATTAGGTACATTTTCGGGCTTTGTTAAGAAACTCAGTAAAACGACAGGTGGTGAAAATATGAAAAAGTTTGAGAACGCAGAGAAACTTCTGAACGAGCAGCTGCAACTACTCGCCCAGAAGTCGAAAGAGTGTAGGCCTGAAGATTTAGCGGACATAACGCTCGCTATGGTAAGAGTTTTTGAAACTTTGTGTTACCACGCCTGATTATTTAACTTCGGTGCTATTGTTAAGATTCTCAAGAAAGTAAAGATACGTTTTGACGTATAACTCTTTGCGCTTGTCAAAAGAATCCCCGTCGGAGCGACGAATTTCGGTTTTCATGTCACTTTGAAACATTTTTACAAGCTCGAGAGCAATCTCAGAATTGGTCATGATATCACCTCCCTAAAGCCTACGACAAAATTATATCATATAAAAAGAAATAAAACAACGGACAGGAGGCAAGGACATGACGGAATCTGAAATTAGGCATATGGAAGAGAAAATCCGAGCAAGAAAGAACGATAGCAAACATAACGCCATAATAGCGGTCGTTTCAATCTTACTCGGATGTTTCGGAGGGGTGCTCGGGGCGTTCCTGGCTCAGTGGGTGATTAACACTTTCCTGATATGAGCCAAAAAATTAGGGAAGTGAGAAATCCCATGACGCCACCTCCCAGAACCCCAAAAGAGGCGATGAGCCAGTCGTGGCGGCGCTGGGCTTTGCGAAGATGCTTTTCTTTCAGCTCTCTTGCTTGCTCAAAGTCGCCAGTCCCGCGAGGTACCACCGTACCCGTGGCGAGCGTCGGGATTTGAATGTTTTTTATGTCCTTATGAGAGTAACCCATCAGAAGACCCCCTTTCAAGAGAAAGTATATCACACAAAAAGAAATAAAACAACGAGAAAGGAGTTCCTGCGATGTCTCAAACGGCAGAACTCGACCTGTCGGCGGTGCCTGACAGCGAGATGACGCATTTAGCCCGGTCAACGCTTCGCGCGGTAGAACGGTATTTTGAAATCCCGGGCGTCAGAGAAGAATACGAGCTGTGGCTCAAGAAAAGAAAGACGGCTTAAAGAAGAAAAAGAAAGGAAGAAAAGAAAATGATTAAAAGCTTAAAAGAAGCTCACAATGCCCAGATCCACTATTTAAAAAGTGGCGATATCGACAAAGCGGCAACGATGTCCGAATTGTTGAGCGTAATGCTCGCGCAGGAGATTTTAAATGCTTTCGGCGGAATCGGAACAACGGACATGTGTGTAATTGTGGCAGCCTGCAAACTGGCAATATCAGCTGTTGAGGATTCCGCCGAAAAAGCCGGGCTTACCGCTGAAGAAGTGCTTGGCGCGGCGGACAACCTTGCTACTTTGGCAAACCGGCACACCACAAGGCTGACTATTGTCAAGCCGATGCACAAGGGGGCTGGCAATGATGACTAAAGACTTGCTTATCATCGGCGCGGTCGTCGCGCTGGTGGCGATTATGGTTCTCGCGGCGTTGCCGGAGATAACGAGCGCGATGCCGGATGTTTATTATGTCGAGCCGACCGAGCCGGAAGCAGCGACGGAAGCAGAGCCGGAAACGGTTTTGCAGTCAACTGCAAGCGTCAGATACGCCCTGACCGCCGCCGAGCGCGATGAGGTTGAGCGGGTAGTCATGGCAGAGGCGGGAGCCGAGCCGTACATAGGTCAGATGGCTGTTGCGCAGTGCATCCTAAACGCCTGCGAGCAGGAAAACGCGCGCCCCGCCGAGATCGTCAAACGATACGGCTACACCGACAAGCGCCCCGAGCCGAGCTACAAAGTCAAGAGCGCGGTCTCCGATGTCTTTGACGACGGCGATGTAGCGACGGATGCCGAGATACTGTATTTCTACGCGCCGGAACTGTGCCAGAGCATATGGCACGAGGCGCAGACCTATGTCTGCACCATCGGCGGACACCGATTTTTTGAGGAGGCAGAGCAATGAGAGCGTTATTAATTATTTCGATTGTGCTTTTATCGTTAAATGCACTGCTAAATCTTATTACGGCTATACACTCGTTGATAACCGATGATGACGCGGGATTTTGGTGTGTGCCAAACTTTTTAGCATCCGTCGCCTTGATTATTGTACTCACACAGCAGCTTTAAGAAAGGACGAAGAGTTATGAATGATATTAATGTGGTAAAAGAAAGAGTAATCGAGGAATTAAAAAAGCAGGGCATAGATGTGTACTTCATCGACTTCTATGTAGATGACGGCGAGCCGTATTTTGTCTACACCTTCGAAAAATCGAAAATAGAAGAAGCCGCAGAGTATTATAAAGACAATTTGATAGTCGAAGGCGCGTTTGATGATTGGTCTTTTTTTAAAGCAGATGAATCGGACGACTGGCTTGTCAGGGACATATGCTACATAATCAAAAGAAGAAGACGAAAAGCAAAGATTCAAAGAGTCAGAGCCGGAAAAAGCCTTATAGAGGCACTGCGTAGGTTGGCAGTGCAGACCGGACCTATAGCCTGCCTCGACTGCGGATATGCGCACAATTACGGAATCCACGGTTGCGCACTCGTCCGTGCCGCGATAGAACGGCTCGAAGAGCTGACCGCATCACCGTGGATAAGCGTCGATGACAGGCTCCCGGAAGATTGCCAGGTGGTATTAGTAATTGCAAACGGCAGACCACGAGAGCATGTGAGTTTAGTTAATTCCTACGAAATCGCAACATTTTTTATCGATGAGGGTTGGTATTTGGACGAATTTCCGGATTGGGAACAGCCGCAGGTGACATTCTGGATGCCTTTACCGGATTTACCAAGGGAAGCAGAACCGGGGCTTTATCACAAGTATCGCGTATATGACAACGAAAGCGGTGCGTCAATTGACGGATGCTTTGTGCTGCGTCCCGACAAAGATTTTGCGGCACGAGATGCGTTGCGCACATATGCAGCAACGACAAGCAATAGGATTCTTTCAAAAGACATAATAAATTTTCTTGAAAGTTTAAAGCCGGAGGTATAACCATGGCATTAAAATTTGCAATCCAGACGATTCTTGAAATCGCCGTCGTCATACTTATCATCTATGGATTTTGGCATGAGGACAAGCTTATCGCCTTTGAGGATAAGGTCAGAGCCAAAATCAGAGCGAAGAGGAGCGGGCGCGATGCAGGCACTCGAAAAGACAGCTGACGCGCCGGGGAGCGGGCAAAAATGGCGCAGGAAAAAGGTCTGTAAAAGCTGCCATTGGCTGCGGAAAATTGACTGTGCGGGCGACGGCTGGGACGGAAAGTGCTGTGCCTATACCTACATCACCGACCGATTCCGTGAGATCCCCGCGACGGAGGATTGCTGCGCATATTATCTCAAAAAGAAAGGAGCGAGAATGTAATGAAAGAGAATCATATCTTAATGCATGCCGATGTGCTTGATGCGGTGCTTGCCGACTACAGCGGCCGATTCGTCAGCCGCCGGGATTATAACGACGGCAAGACTTACGGCTATGTAACAAATCTTAAAAATCAGAACATGGCTATCGAGTATACGCACTACAAAAATCAGCTTGGCGAGCGTCATGCGCTGTCCGATAACGAGCGTTTTGACTTTGACAACCAGATGATTAAAAAATACATACCTCAAATAGCGGAGCGGGTCGAGGAAATCGAGCGCGAAGAGGGCTCTGCGCTGCGCTTGCCGATATGCGTGCCGGTGTCGATATATTTTGACAGAAGCCGCCGTGGCATGGACGAAAACAGCCGCCCGAGTGAATTTTTGATAATCATCGAAGAAAAAGGAAAAAGCCGTAAGCATATCTGGAAAGCCGACGGACGTGAGGCTGTCGTGGCGTATCTTGACGAATATGCGAAAAATGTGTTGCCGAGGCTTGACAGGTATGAAAAAGGACGTCCTGCGGTAACAGGACGCCCAAAGGATGTTGTTGAAACAACACCAAACACCATTAACAGTATAACACCGCCGCCTGAAAATGTCAACGGGGGTGCGATATGAAAATACGATCTTACAGATGCCCGAAATGCGGGCGTGAATATAACTTTGCCGACGGCAACAAAACAAGGCTCTGCCGCGTCTGCGGGTGCGAACTGGACAGCCTGACCGTTTACTCGACGGACGGCGAGAGCGCCGAGAAAGACCAGGCAAGCGCGACCCGCCGCGAGAACCGCGAAGCGGAAGAGCAGGAGGCGCTTTTTGTGTGGGCGGAATACCAGTCCGCCGCGACTCCGGAGCTGAAGCTTTTATACCACATCCCGAACGAGGGCAAGCGCAGCGCGACTTACGGTGCCGCGCTCCGGCGGCAGGGGATGAAAAAGGGCGTGCCTGACCTCTGCCTGCCGGTCGCTCGGGGAAAATATCACGGCTTGTATATCGAAATGAAAGCCGGCCGAAACAAACCGACAGTTGACCAGCAATGGTGGCTTGAGGCGCTTGAGCGTCAAGGCTTCCGCGCCGTCTGGTGCTCCGGCTGGGAGCGGGCGAAAGAAGAAATATCAGAATATTTAAATTTAAAGGAGATAGAAAAATCATGATTACAAACATCGAAGTAACAAAGCTTTTGCAGCACCCTGACAACCCGAGGAAGAGTATCGGCGATGTCACCGAACTGGCGGAATCCATCAAAGCGCGTGGCATTTTGCAGAACCTGACGGTCGTTCCGGCCGAAAACGGCATGTATACCGTTATCATCGGGCACAGACGACTCGCGGCCGCGAAGCAGGCGGGACTGACAGAAGTACCCTGCGCCGTGGTCGATATGGACTATAAGACGCAGCTGTCTACGATGCTGCTTGAAAATATGCAGCGCTCTGATTTGACGGTCTACGAGCAGGCACAGGGTATGCAGATGATGTTTGACCTCGGCGTGCCGGTTGCCGAGATTGTCGAAAAGACCGGCTTCGCCGAAACGACCGTGCGAAAACGCCTGAAGATAGCAACTTTGCCGACGGAGCAGATGCAGCAGGCAGTGGAGCGCGGCGGAACGCTCGAGGACTATGTCCAGATAGCGGATATAAAAGATGAAGAAGAGCGCCGCGAACTGCTGAAAGTAGTCGGAACACGCGACTTTGAATTTAGTCTTACTCGCGCGAAGAAACGACAGGTTGAAGCCGAGAAAACGCCGCTTGTCAAAGCCGAGCTAAAGTCAATCGGCGCAAAAGCCGTGAAAGGCCAAATCTACAGCACCGCCTACGAGCGGGTCAAACAGTGTGAGATTACAAACTGGAAAGAGGGAACCTTTAAAAAGCCCAAAAACAAAGAAGAGCTTTTTTGGGAAATATCATATGGCACGGCGTACCTTATGCGAAAGAAAGCCAAAGCATCAAAAAAGAAAGAAGAAAAATCAGAATGCGAACTGCGCATAGACAGCGCCAACCGCGAGCTAATGCGCCTGACAAAAACGGCATATGAATGCCGCGTAAACTTTGTCAAGAACTTTACCGCAGTCGAAAAACACAAAGAAACAATCATCAAGTGGCTTGTACAGTTCGCGGGTCGCACGATAACGGACTATTGCTCGTGCAACAGAAAATATATCAATTCCGAGATTGGAAGCGATGAAAAGTATTCTGTGGATGCGCCGAAATGGCGGCAATTTATCGCCGAGGACAAGCGTGCGCCTATAGTTGTTGCGTATGCGCTTGCCGGAGACAATGAAAACAAAGGCTACTACCGCGCCGGGTGGTATGCATCGAATAACGCTAAATCGGCACCGGAACATAGCGGGAACCAAAGCCTTGACAGAATTTATGAGTTTCTTTGCGAGCTTGGCTATGAAATGTCCGAGACCGAGCTTCAGCTCCAGAGCGGTGAGCATGAACTGCTGAAAGGAGAATGAGTATGGATTGCAGTAAAACGCTAAATTTCCTTATGGCACAAAAAAGAATTTGCAGATCACGAGGCGTTTGTCAGGCGCTCGATGGAGACTACTGCCCGCTGTACGCTTTTTGTAATTATGATCCCAACAACTATTCCGTCGCGAAAGTCAAAGAAGCGATTGAAACCACGCAGAAATGGATCGCCGAACACCCGGAAAAAACCTACGCGCAGGACTTTTTGGAAAAGTTTCCGAAGGCCAAGCCGGACGCAAACGGTGTGCCGAGGATATGCCGCATAAGATGCTACGGCGGAAGCTGTCAGCAATCCGCGATTTTCGGAGCGGGTCAGAAATCGTGTAAAGACTGCTGGAATGAAGAAATGGAGACGGCGGACGATGAATAAGAAGAAAGCCAGAATCATGATGTGCACACATTTTAACTGTGACCACCGTCGCGGGAATTACTGCTGTTTCCAGTGCCAGAAAATCGGCACTTGTAAAAATCCTTGTTATAACAGCCCGCTTAAATGCGGACTGGCGAAGGAGGTTGAACGGTATGAAGAATCTGACTCTTGAGCAGCTGATCCGGGCGACCGAACTCTGCGGAGCGGGCGCACCCGGATCTTGTCCGGAATGTCCCTGTTTTGACCCGAGCGGAGATTTTGAGTGCATTGAATACCTTATGTCGCAGGCTGCGGCTGCGCTTAAAGAGTACTCCTGCAACGGCGGAGGGGAGTTATGACGGGATCAATTATGCTGAGTATCAGACCGCTATATTGCAAACTGATAGCAAGCGAAAAGAAAAAAGTCGAACTTCGAAAGAACGAACCAAAAATCAAGACACCGTTTAAGTGTTATATCTACTGCACCAAAGGTGGCAGTGATGCAAAAAAGAAAGGGCAACTTTTCTTTTGCGGTAGAGTTATTGGGGAATTTGTGTGTAACGCTATTTTTCCAATTGCTTTTGAATATCTCGGTGCGCAGGAAATACCGGAAATAGAAGTTCCTTTTCTTTGCCTTACGGATAAACAAATTATAAGTTATCTTGGAAACGGCAAGGTGGGATTCGGCTGGAGTATATCTGACCTTGTTATTTATGACGAGCCGAAAAGGCTTGGCGAGTTCGGGCTCGAACGGCCGCCGCAAAGTTGGTGTTATGTGCCCCAAGGAGGAACAAAATGACGAAAGTTGAAATGCTTATTCTTATTGCTCTTTTGGCGAATTTAGCAGTAATGGTTATTAACCTGACACGCGACCTGATGATATGGGTTAAAAAGAATCGTCGCGAACGCTCCATCAACAGGAAAAACGAGCAGCTTGAAAAAATTGAAGAATTAACGAACCAAATGTGCTTTGAACGCAAGACTAATAAAGAGCTTATCGAAAAGTGTCAAGAACTTCTTGAAAGCAAAAACGAGCTTGTCAAAAAATTAAGAGAAAGCACTACAAACAGCAAACTCAAATTGTGCCCGCAGTGCGGCGGAGAAGTCGCACTTTTGTATGATGCATGTGTCAACGGTTACTACATTGTCCCGAAAGAAAACAATAACTGTGGTTATTGCAAGAGCTTCGGGACTGTGTGTGACGACAGGGAAGAGGTAATTAAACTTTGGAACAGTTTGGGCGACCTTTGGATTAAAACAGAAACAGGAGTTTAATATGAAAATCAAAAAAATCATAAGCCTGTGCAAGGCGAATAAATGCATGTCGCTGTACGACATGACAACGCAAATGCTCAGCGACGGTCTCGCCGCTTACTACCTTAATGACTGCCCGGTTTTTTCAATCGACTCGCTTATGACCTCTTTTGACATCACGCCGACACAGGCGGACAAAATCGTGCAGCGGTATACCGCCGAGCCGCCGGAAGCGTTTTTGAAGATGGTCAAGGACGAGTTTGACGGAGAGGAGCTCTGTGATCCGCTGCCGATATCTCTGCGGATAGGCTCTTACAACTATATACCATATAAAACTTCGGCCGGGATAGAGTTTGTTGAATCAAAATATCTTGAACCGCTTGATGTGGACGAGTTTGAGCTGTACTACCGTCAGACCGAGTCCGGCGCGTTCTTTGCGGCGAAAGCCGGATTCTTCGTGATGGCGATTATCCCAATCAGCACAACGCGGGTGCTAACGAAGAAGACGGTCAACTATCTCGACGAGCTTTCGTCGATGAGCTCCATAAAATATGAAAATCTGAAATGAGGATGTGAAAAGCGGTGCGAGTCAAGAAACGAATATTTTCCGGCGCGGTTTGCGAGCAGGAAGTCTACACGGTTTCTGACCGCACCGCTAACGTCGCAAAAGCGCAATACAAGCCGGTGCTCCGCACGGACGAAGAGCGCGAGCGCCACAACCTGACGATAGCAAGGCGGAAGCACGCGCGAGTGTTCAACGAGAATTTCTCGCCGACTTCCCTTTATTCAACCCTTACATTTGACAATGACCACGAAGTACACGACTGGGGCGAGGCTCGCCGGTTGCGTACCTTATATAAACGCAGACTGCAATACGCGTGCCCGGATGCAAAAATCAACCTTTACATGGGGCGCGGCAGAAACACAAAAAGAATACATTTCCATATGGTCTCTGACGGCGTGCCGGAAGAGATTATAAAAGCGCAGTGGATCTATGGTGACATCGTGCAGATAGAGCACCTGCGCAAGCACAACTATTATAACGGTATAGACCACGGTTGCGATTACACAGGTCTTGCCAATTACTTATTTGACCATTGGACGCCCGAGCAGGGCACTAAACATAGATATTTATCAACCCGCAACATGCGGCAGCCGGAAAGCGAGGACGCAAAGGTCGCGCTCCGGAGCTACAGCCCGGACAGCCCGCCAATCGCGCCGAAGGGCTATCGCCTTGTCGAGTGCATACAAAACAGATTCGGATATATGTGTTTCAAATACATAAAAGAGCCCGAGGACGAGCCGCCGAATCGACCGAGAAAAAGAAAAAACTGCTGACGGATGTCAGCTTTTTAAAGCCTTGTAAATGTGTCAAGTTTCACGACGAAGAGGAGGAAAAAACAAAATGAGCCAAACGAGAGCAGAAAAAGCACTTGAATTTTTTGAGGCGGAGATGAGCCGAGGGAAGTGCTTTGACGAGTGTCCGCAATGTAACGCAATGGAGTGCGCGATTGAAGCGTTGAAAGAGCACATCGCCGCTGAAAAAATTCCGCACTGCCAAGATTGTAAACACTTTGTCAATTGCGAAACTTATTGCTATTGTGAAGAATATGGCGGGTTCGTGAAGGAGAGCGACTATTGCAGCCGGATAGAAATAAAAGCGAAAAGAGGCGAAGGTATAGACAATGCCGAGAGATAAGGATCTGCCGAAAAAATATGACATTCCCCGCGAGCGGTATCGGGAGCTGAAATACTTTTGCTTGCAGTATCCGCGAAAAAAGGAGCGGGCAAAAGATACATACGCTTTATCGGCGGCGGCTCCGTCCGGGATGCCGTCCGCTTCGGGCTGCTCTAATCCGACGGCGAAAAGAGCAGAAAGCCGGGAGCGGGAAAAGGAGGATGTCGCGCTGATTGAGCGGTGTGTGAAACTTGCCTGCGGCTCTGATGTCGGCCTGATAACGCCGCTGCTCAGAAACGTTACGCAGGGGACACCGTATGAATATATGCCGGTGCCGAGCGGGCGCAGGCAGTTTTATAATCTCCGCCACAAATTCTTTTGCATCCTCGACCGCGAGCAAAAATAAAAGAGTGCACAAAGGGGACCAACTTGAGCCTATAATGGGTATTGTAGAGTACTCTGATAAGCAAAAAGCGCGGAATTCCGGATTTTTTGAATCACTGGAGGAAGTGTAACTTGGAGTACTTAGACAAGATATTTCTCGGCGACGGAATCGCCGGGATGAAGATCTATCCCGACAACAGCATTGATATGATTCTTTGCGATCTGCCATATGGTATGACGGACTGCGCGTGGGATAACGCGCTGGACTTTGGCCTTTTGTGGTCGCAGTATTGGCGGATTCTGAAAGGCAACGGCGCTGTGGTGCTTACGGCCGCGCAGCCGTTTACGACCGACGTCATTAACAGCTGTCGCCGATTTTTCCGCTATTGCTGGTACTGGCAGAAGAACATGCCGACCGGGTTTACCTTTGCAAAATATCAGCCGATGCGCTGCATCGAGGACATCTGTGTTTTTTACAAAAAAGCACCGACATACAATCCGCAAGGTATAAAACACCTTGAGAAGCCGATAGCTGTAAAAGGCAAGCGCGAAACGGACGGCATCTACAAAGACAGCACTCTTGGCAAGGACTCGCTGCGATATGTGACCGGATATCCTCGGAATCTGCTGCAAGTCAACTGCGAGCGGGGCTTGCACCCGACGCAAAAGCCGGTCGCGCTATTTGAATATCTTATCCGCACATACACCAACGCAGGCGACACCGTGCTTGATAATTGCATGGGGAGCGGGACGACCGCTATCGCCTGCATCAACACCGGACGGCACTACACCGGTTTTGAAAAAGACGAGCGATATTATCGCGTTGCTCGAAACCGGATCGCCGAACGGCTGAAACAGAGTTCCACATAATTCTTTTCTCCTTTCTTCCCGCCTCGCCCTGCGGCGGGTTTTAATAGCATGGCTTTATACAAAAGCACATGGACAGCGGCTGTCCAGAGAGTAGGCGAGGTTCGATTCCTCAAGGGGTTTTGTTCGACTCAAAGCCTCATAGGTTCAAAACTCTCACGCATTTAGTTCTGCCGCCAAGAGGGCGAGGAAGCGCGAGAAGTTAAGTATCGGGCGCCCTGTACAAATTGGGCGCACAAGTTTGCGGACGATAAAACGATGGCTGACGACAAGACGCAGCTCGGGCGGCACATATGGCGGCATACGGTTATCTCCGGGGCTCCCATCCCCCGGAGGCGCGGTTTGACTCCGCGCGCCGCCGACACCTTCATTTGACGCACCGCTCTGTGAGCCGAGCGGTGCGCTTTTACAGTCCGTTTTGTCGGACAGTGAAAACTTGAAAGAACTTTGATTTTGTGATATACTCGAAAAAAAGACGAGGGAGAATCACAAAATGAATGTTTTTAAGGTCGGAGAGGAAACACACATCCTCGACGGATACAACGAAGATTGCACCGTGTTTGAGGTCGATGAGGCGGGACTTAATATTTTTTATTACTACAGCTCGCCGACCGAAGAAGAAATGCAGGCTTTTGAGCCCAGCGTTCCCGGTGAAATTCGCTTGGCAAGAATAGACGATATACTTTTCCTGTTCTGCAAGCTCGGAACGCTTGCCTGGGCGGAAATGCCGTATGCTATTCAACTTAGCAAGCTGACAAATCTTCCAAAACCGGAAGAGGGCGAGGGTTACAACCTTACAATCATGCTTATTGATCGGGATACTTCGGTTATCAAAAAGATTCGAACGGTCGGTCTCAGCACAAAATTTTCAGAAGCGTTTCGAACAGAAGCGTCAAAAGACATGGCTGACGTTCTTTTTGCACCGACGTATCACATGCATGTGCGCGAGATTCAAGCCGCATATCCGACGTGGCTGCTTGTTGCCAAAAGCAGAGTAGGATATGAGTTCGGCGACAAAGAAAAATAACATGAGCAGCCTTTTAGGCTGCTTTTTTCATGGTGGAAAAATGGAGCACAAGGTATTTACTCAGCCGAAAAAGCGGCAGAGCTTTAACATTATGCGCGAAAACGCGATAATAGAAGACCTGACTCCAAAGCTTCCGGAAGACGAAAGCTTTGTGTATATTACATCCGGCGGGTTCAGCTCGATTGCCTTTATCGTTTGGATTGCCGGTCAGACGCGCATAAAGAGTCTGTTTGCGTCAACGCTGCGCGTCGGTGTTCGGCAGGCGCAAATGCTTGACGGTCTGCACAACGACGGCAGATTAGACAAAGTTGATTTGCTCGTCGGCGGTGCGATGAAAGACAATTGCGAGCATAATCGCGGTTATGGATATCTCGAACAGATAACCGACATATTCCAAACAAACAGTTGGACCGTGAGCATGTACAACAACCATTCCAAAGTGATGCTTTTCGACACCGATGCCGGAAAGTTTGTTATCGAATCGTCCTCAAATCTTAACGAAAATCCAAAAGTTGAGCAGTTTCGCTTGGAAAAATCAGCGGAACTGTTTGACTTTTACAGCTCGTTTTTCTCCACATTGAAAAATAGTCTGAAAAGGATAGTCTAAAAAGCTAAAAAAAGCTAATCAACTCACGCGCGCGACAGAATAAAGGCAAAGTGCAAAGTTAGCTTTTTTCGGGAGGTGGTGGCGTGAATGATCGCATGCGGCTTTTTGCAGACGAATACATAAAGAGGCATTGCAAACGTGGAGCGGGCAAAGATGCCGCCATTGCGGCAGGCTACAAAGAGCGTTCGGCAGCGGTTACGGCCAGCAAATTGTTAGCACGCGAAGATGTCCAGTCATATATAAACTCTTGCGAAGAGAAGATTGCTGAAGATTTACGAAAAGCGTTTTTGTTTCATGCCGTCGATGCGGCAGAAGCACTTGGCGGTATTTTGACGAAAAAGTATGCTGATGATCGAGACGTGATTGCCGCGGCAAAAGATATTCTTGACAGAGCGGGTTTTGCAACTAATAAACAGGCGGCGACGCCAGCAAAGCAAGGGGATTTGTCAAAGCTTTACGAAGCACTGGAGAGTGACAACAAATGAAAATAACAACATTGTCGCCAAAGCAAAAAGAAATATTTCGCTGGTGTCATCGCGATAATGATAAATATGACGGTATTATATGTGATGGGGCTATTCGCTCCGGAAAAACAATTTGTATGATTGCGTCATTCGTATACTGGTCAATGAGATTTTTCAGCGAAAATACTTTTGCCATTTGCGGAAAAACTGTCCAGTCGGCAGAGAGAAATATAATAATGCCGTTGCTCGGCATGACGGATGTTAAAGCATATTATGATCTAAAATACACGAGATCGGTCAAACTCTTGACGATTACGCGAGAAACAAACGGAGAAAGGCGAGTTAATTATTATTATGTGTTCGGCGGAAAGGATGAAAGCTCGGCGGCACTGATTCAGGGCATGACACTCAGCGGAGTTTTGCTCGATGAGGTTGCCTTGATGCCGCGATCATTTGTGGAGCAGGCACTGGCAAGATGTTCCGTCGCTGGGTCAAAATTTTGGTTTAACTGCAATCCTGACAGTCCAATGCACTGGTTTTATGAAGAATGGGTTTGCAAGGCAGAAAAGCATCGAATCTATCATTTGCATTTTGAGTTGACGGACAACCCGTCGCTATTGCCCGAAATTATTGACCGCTACAAGAGCATGTACACAGGCGTTTTCTACAATCGCTTTATTTTGGGGCAATGGGTTGCCGCCGACGGCATAGTGTATGATGTCGATGTAAAGACTTTAATTGATGATACCGTCCCTAAAAAAGGACGGTATTTTATTTCCATTGACTATGGCACACAAAATCCCTTTTCTGCGGGCCTTTGGTGCCTGCACGGCAAAACTGCGACGCGTATAAAGGAATTTTATTATGACGGCAGAAAGAAGAGCAAGCAAAAGACAGATGAGGAATATTATATTGAAATTGAGCAGCTGGCAAACGGGTATGAGATTGAGAAAATAGTCGTTGACCCGTCGGCAGCGAGCTTTATAGCGTGTATACGCAAGCACGGTAAGTTTTCGGTCAGAAAAGCACGAAATGATGTTATCGACGGAATCCGCGTGACCTCGGAAATGATAAAAAGCGGAGCTGTAAAAATAAATTCAAGTTGCGAAGATATTCTTAGGGAATTCGGCCTATACCGATGGGACGAAAAGTCAACCGTTGACAAGGTTGTAAAAGAATATGACCATGCAATGGATGATATGCGTTATTTTTGCTATACGATACTCCGCCGGGAACTGCGGTGGATGGGATACAGAGAGGATCAATATGACCAGGATTAAGAAGTGGATTTGTAAGAAATATCTGCCTGCATATGCACGCGAAAATATGATTGAGGAGAGCGGGCGAATGCAAAAAAAAATTGTCGCACTTGAACAGGAAAACAGGGAACTCCGGGCATATATTGACGGCCTTGAGAGGGGTGTGCGAGCGGGCAAGAAGATAGTCATAAATGCTGCGGGGGTTGACAGATGAGTATTATATCGGCATTAATGAATCGAAATAAAATATACAGCTTTGAGGATGCTTTCGGTGTGAAGGACATCACGAGCGATGAAATGAGAAACGCTATAGAGCTTTGGCTTGAAATGTATTTTGAAAACGACAAAAAGCAGCTGGATGATTGCCAGCGCCTGCCAGTGCTGATCGTTAAAAAACTGACAAAGACCGCATTTTCGGAATATCAGGCATCAAGCAAAAACGAGTTTGCTAATTGCATTCTGCGAGGAACGGATGTTATTCATAAAAAGGCGTTTCAACAAATGCTTATTTCCGGGGAGTGCCTCATAAAACCGGTACCTACTGCTGATGGCTTTACTTTTGTCCCAATTAGACGGGATTGCTTTGTGCCGCTCGCACGAAATGAAAACGAGGAACTTACAAGCGTGGGAACCGCTGAAATAACAATTGCCAAAGGAAAATATTATACTCTGCTTGAGCGGCGAACCGCCGGAAAGATGTTGATAATAGAATCAAAACTTTATGAGTCTGAGACGCCGGAGATGCTTGGAACAGAAATTCCGGTAAATGCGCTTGAGAAGTATGAAAATTTACAGCCCGTGATAGCATTGCCGCTGAGCGGACTCGGTCTGATTCATTTGAAAACCCCGTTGCTTAATACCGTTGACGGATCTGCAGATAGTGTCGCTATATATGCACCCGCCGCGAAGCTGATACAGAGAATAAACAGAAATGAAAAGCTTCTCGACCAAGAGTTTGAGCTTGGTCGACTTAGAATAATGGTTCCGGAGGACCTTATGCGCCGTCGGTCGAACGGGGTGAGACGGTTGGAAGATGATGTTTTTACAAGTCTTGCCGAAGATCCCGACGAGCAGAAAATAACTACATTCTCGCCGCAGCTCCGAGAGAGCAGTTATCTTGCAAGAAAAACAGAGTATTTGCGAAACATAGAGAGCCTTATCGGCTTCAAACGCGGAATACTGTCTGATGTTGAAATGGCCGAGAGAACGGCGACAGAAATAACCTCTTCGGACGGCGACTATAACCTAACTATAACAGATCTGCAGGAAGTCTGGGAGCGGGCGGTTCGTGATGCGGTTCAATTGTGTTCTGAGCTTGCGAGAATATATAAAATGCCTGGAGCTGCAAAGGTAAATGATGAAGATGTTATCATCGATTTTGGTGATGGCGTATTGTACAATCGTGATAAGACATGGAACGAATACTGCAGTATGGTGCAAATGGGGCTTATAAAGCCGGAGATTGCTGTCGCGTGGTATTTTGAATTACCTCATGAGACCGAACATGATATAGAGGAAATACGCAGGCAATATATGCCGGAAATCGAAAGCATGACGAGGGAAGAATAAATGCTGTTGCCAGCGAAAATAGACCAACTGAGTGTGATCTCCGGTCGAATAATGGATCCAATTATTCAGTTTCTTTTGCGCGATATTGCGAGAAGAATTGCCGAAGCGGGAAAAATCACATCGACAGCGGGCTATCAGATTTGGAAAACACAACAACTCGGGATGAGCCGGCGTGAGATAAAAAAAGAACTTGCAAAAATGTATAAGGCGACCGAGTCTGAGATAGATACTTTGTTTCGGGAGTCGGCAAGGGAGGGCTATGATTTTGACCTGTCGAAGCTTCCGACCACAGAGGCAGTGCCGTTCGAGAAGAATTTAAGCCTGCGTCAACTTGTGGTCACTGCGGCTGAGCTTGCAAAAGACAATTTTTCAAATCTTACGCAGACTATCGGAATGATAGACCCATACGGGAACGCATTGCCGCTATATAACGCATATAATTCCTGCTGCGATTATGTCTTCTTACTCGTTTCTTCCGGCGCGACAGACTACAAAACTGCGGTCAGAGGCGCATGCAAGAATTTGTATGATAAAGGACTTGTCACAATAGACTATGAAAGCGGAAAGCACGCGTCAATAGAAACGGCCGTTCGGCGTAACATCATGGGCGGTCTCGGTCTTATGCAAGAAAAAATAAGCGAATCAAACCATGAACGATATGGCGCGGACGGATGGGAAATATCTGCTCACGCGGCGAGTGCGCCGGACCATGAACCAATACAAGGAAAGCAATACCGAGACGAAGAGTATCGAGAACTCAATGATAGCCTTGTTCGCCGCATTGGAACACTAAATTGCGGTCATGCGGCTTTTCCGATATTTTATGGCGTTACAAAACCTACATACACGGATGCCGAGCTTGAAGCCTTTAAGAAGTCAAATGTCGATGGTATAACATATCAAGGTAAGCATTATACGATGTATGAAGCTACGCAAATGCAAAGACGCCTTGAAACTGCCATACGAAAATGTAAACGAAAAATATCTGTGCTCGAGGGAGCGGGCGACGAAGATAAACTCAAAGTTTCACGCATCAAATATACTCGGCTTAATCAGGAATATGCCCGATTTTCAAAAGCGGCGGGGCTGCGAATGCAAACGGATCGTCTGCACACTTCCGGATTTAGTTATAAGCAGGGGACTAAAGCCTCATCAATAGGTGGAGATCAGATTGCAAAAATAGAGCTATACAAAGCACAGATGCACGCTGCAGGTTTTGAGGTGTCAGGAGTGGATAATTTTACCGGCGATACTCGAGTTCTGGAAAAGATAAGTGCGGTGAGTATGAGAATGGCAGAAATATATCCAGAAGAAACAAATGGAATGAAAGTTGTGTTGAGTCGAATAAAAAATAGAGATGTTTACGGGTATTTCTTACCTGATAAACGTGAGATACATTTTAACAAAAACAAATTTGGTAATTGGGATGCGTTGATGTCTGACTACAGCGACGATGTTAAAAGAGGTCATTTTCCCGAAGGCACCGATGCAAACGGTTTGTTTTACCATGAGTTTGGACATGCGATTGCAATGGCGGGAGATGCAAAAAACTATAAAAAGGATATTGGGGAAGTGCTATTTGAATGTGGCTATTCCGAGCATATGAGCGTACAGAGACTGAACTTGGCACTTGAAAAAGAACTTTCACATTATGCTACAACCGTTACCAACCCGGCCTATCAAGAGGTAGTTGCAGAAGCTTGTTCTGAATGGTATAATAGTAAGAAACCAAGAAGGTTTTGCGAAAAATTTTTAAGAAAGGTAGGATTAATACAATAATGTCGGAACATGTAGAAAAAATGACATTTTTTCAAAGAAATCCTGAATGGTATTACTTTGATGAAAATGATTTTCCTCACCTTACGGACAAAGCACCACCGGAAGCAGTAGAGTCATATGAGTACTGGAAAGAAATATATGAAATATCACAGAAGGAAGGCATAATATTTTATTGACCGACAAGCGAAAGCGAGGCGGTGTCACCATGCCTATAATTTAATAATTACAGCGTTTTGCAGTCAACTGCAAGACGCTGTTTTTATATCACCCCGCCGCAGGTTTATGCGGCTTAATTCTTACCGCAGACAGAGCGGTATATAAGCCATGTTAGGAGGATTTTTTATGGAAAACATTCACACCATCCTCGAAAAAAACGGAATTACCGTTGACGAGGAAAGAAAAGCGGATTTTGAAAAAGAGTTTGCGGAAAATTATAAAACCGTCGCTGAACACAGTAAAGTGGTATCGGCGCGTGATGGGTATAAGACGCAGCTCGAAGCCGCACAAAATGCGCTGAAGGACCTTAAGGACGTAGATGTTGGCGAGCTGAAGGGAAAGATTAGCACGCTGACAAACGAGCTGAACACTCAGAAAACCAATTATGAGCAGCAGCTTGCGGATCTCGAGTTCGGTAACATTCTCGATGGTGCTATAGCCAGCATGAAAGGCCGAGAAGCAAAAGCTGTTAAAGCAATGCTTGACATCGACGCGCTCAAGGCAAGTAAAAATCAGGCGGCAGATATAAAGACTGCGCTTGAAGAACTCAAAGAGAAAAGCGGCTATCTTTTTGAGGACGAAGAAACGCCTCCGCCATATGCGGCAGGCACAGGGGGAAGCTCCCTGTCAACAAAATACAGCTCCCAGGAAGCGGCAATAAGATCCGCAATGGGGCTGAAAGTCGAATAAGGAGGACTTTTTAAATGGCAAACAGTATTACACTTGTCAAACAGTTTGTGAAAATGCTTGACGAGGCTTATAAGCTCGCATCTCTTACCTCGGATCTTGATGGTGCTTCTGAGCTCGTCAGGCAGGGCGCAAATGCGAATGAACTTATAATCCCCAAACTCAGCATGAGCGGGCTTGGCGATTATTCGCGTAACGGCGGATATGTTGCCGGCGATGTAACGCTGACAAATGAGACGGTCAAATGCAATTTTGACAGAGGTAGGCTTTTCACTGTCGATGCGCTTGATAATCAGGAGAGTGCTTATATCGCGTTTGGCAGACTCGCAGGAGAATTCATCCGAACAAAGGTTGTTCCGGAACTTGATGCATTCCGTTTTGCAACATATTCCGGCATTACTGGCATATCCAAAGTTTCGGCGGGCGCGTCGCTTTCTGATGGCGCCGCCGTAATTGCAGCGCTTCGAGCGGCTATAACAAAGATGGACGAGGATGAGGTTCCGACCGATCAGAGATATCTTTACATCACGCCCACGCTGCATGGTCTTGTGCAGGATATGGACACTACCAAGAGCCGCGAGGTATTTGAAAGATTCGTTAAAATCGTCGATGTCCCGCAGACAAGGTTTTATACCGCAATCAACCAGAAGTCCGGCAAGATTATCACGACCGGAGAGAGCCCGAACACGACAACCACGGACGAGACCGCAGGTGGCTACGACAAGGCGACTTCCGCAAAAGACATCAACTTTATGATTGTTCACAAGCCGGCAGTCATTCAGTTCCAGAAGCATGTCGCCCCGAAGATAATTTCACCCGAACAGAATCAGACGGCGGACGCATGGATGTACGGTTATCGCAATGTCGGCATCGCCGATGCATACGATAACAAGGTCGCCGGTATTTACCTGCATCACAAGGCTTGAGGTGAGTGAGTATGAAAATAGTTGGACTGATTTTCCCGGAGACCGAGGAACAGACCTCCGCAGAGACCGAGGAACAGACCTCCGCAGAGACCGAGGAACAGACCTTTTGCTGCTCTGAGTGTGGGAAGAAATACAAATCTGGAACTGCGCTACAGAAGCACATGAAAGAAAAGCATTCGGACGAAAGCGAGGAGTGACCAACGATGACACAGTATGCAGACTACGACTACTATCTCAATGACTATCTCCATGGCGAGGACGCTATGAGCAAGGACGACTTCGACTTTTTCGCCGTCAGAGCCTCCAAGGTTATTGAGCGGCACACATTCAGCCGAATTGAAGAAGTGACGGAAGCGATTAAGTCTTGTTGCTGCGAGCTCGCCGAATGCCTAAAGTCGGAACATAGCGCGGACTGTCAGAGCGGTAAGACCTCCGAGAGCGTCGGCAGCTACTCCGTATCTTATGCATCGGCAACTGACAGACGCCGCGAAAGTCAGCAGGAATATAGCCGTATTCTGCATCTGTGGCTCGGTGACACGGGTTTACTTTATAGGGGGTAAAGGTGTGTATACCAACACAAAAGCAACCGTGTACCGCCTCACAGGGGGCAAATACGAGCGGATATTCCTGCCGCGCGTTTTTTGGGATATGAAGTCGACCGCCTCAACGGGCAAAAACGGTAAGACCGAGAGCGACACGGTGACGGTTTTTCTGCCGTTGCTCTTGCAGCTCACCCCGCAGAAAGACCTTATAATCAAAGGCTCTGTGCCTCTGACGATTGATAATTCAACCGAAGAGACTCAGAGCGCGAGCGTGAAAAAGCTTTTTGCCGGGTATGATGTCCACACGGTCATGGCTTGCCGGGTATGCGATTATGGCTCGGCAGAAATGCGACACACTGAGCTTGATGTGAGGTGATGGCGTGAAAAATCTGCCAAAGATAAACCAGCCGGACGATATGGATTATACCGGAACGATAAATGTTAAAATTCACTGGAATCCGCACTTTGCCAAAAACATGGTTCAGCGTGCGTATAGAATCCAGTGCGTTATCGACTCCGATGTTATTAAGTTTATGACGCCGTATATCCCGTATCAGTCCGGCTTTTTGGCGACGAAGGCATTGACCATCCCTACTGTCATAGGCACTGGCGAAATTCGACAGTTGGGCCCGTATGCGCACTATCAATATATTGGTGAAATTTACGGTCCGAACGTCCCGGTTAAGGAAAACGGTGAGATTGTGGGTTGGTGGTCACCGCCGAGTAAAGCCCCGACGGGGAGACCGCTGACATACGATACCACAAAAAATCCGCTCGCAGGTTCGCACTGGTTTGAGCGTATGAAAGCCGACAGAGCCGACGACATACTCAAAGACGCTCAGGAGGCGGCGAACAGATGAACATAATCGAAACCGTAAAAAAAACACTCTCTCAGTGTCCTAAAATAGACGACTTTTGTAACGGCTTGCATGTCGATTTTTCCGAAAACAAGAGCGGGGACTTCGGACTCTATTCTTCGGGCGATGCGCTTGTCGGAAAAGATATTTTAGGCAATGAGAAACGCAAACACAGCTTTGTACTGTACGCCAACGGCAGACCATTTAACGAGTTTGACCGACTGGCACACAGTGCTTTTTTATTGGAGCTGAACTATTGGCTCGAGAAGCAGAAGCATATCGTGGTGACATCTATCGTTGACGGCAAAGAGCTGTCCGGTGAGATAACGAAGATGAGCTGCGCGAATGCAATGCTTTTTGCAGTGCCAACAGGCAATGTGAACGACGGCGTCACATATCAGCTTCAAATCTACGCCGAATATACCATAGAAAGTGAGGAGTTTTAATGCCTGAACCTGCTACTACTAATACGGCAAACGCAAAGATAGAGCGCAAATATCTTGCACACTACATCGATTCGTCGTTTAATGGCACAGCTGCAAACTATGTCCGTTTGGGCAAAGACCTTGAAGAGTATGCGATTGAGATGAATCCGGACTCGGAGACCAAAAAGAACATACTCGGCGAGAACTCGACCAATGTCAAGGGCTACGAGCCGCAGGGCTCTGTTGACCCTTATTATGCTTATAGCGGCGACCCGCTCTATGAGCACCTTGCGTCCATAATCAACGACCGCGCGACTGGCTCGGCTCTTGAAACAACTGTCGTTGACGCGCTGTTCAAGACCGACGGCTCGTGTGAGTGGGCGTATCGCGAGAACGCTATTATCATTCCACAGTCGATAGGCGGCGAAGACGGCGTTCAGATTCCCTTTGAAATCCACTACAACGGCGGACGCACAAAGGGAACTTTTGATGCGGCAACAAAAACGTTTACCGCAGATTCGTCCAAGTAATCAAAAAAGGGAGAGAGGCTGCTTCGGCAGCCTCTCTCCCTTTTTAGGAGGTAAAACATGGCACAGCAGCGACAGAGTATAAACTTTGACGACGGCTTTAAAAGCTACGAAATTAACGGCGACCCGCAGAGAATTGTCCGTATAGATACCGCCGACTACGGACTTATAGAGCGTCTGCGAAACGCTAAAAACAATATAAACGAAGAAATGAAGAAATATGAGAACGTCAAGATAAAGAGCGACGGTTCCGCAGACCTTGACGATGAGACGGCAGCTGATAGTCTCCGCGACCTCGGCAAGTTCATATGCGGTCAGTTCGACTATATCTTCAACTCCGAGGTGTCCGGCGTTCTGTTCGGCACAGCTTCACCGCTTTCAACTCGCGGCGGCGTTCCACTTTTCGAGCGCGTTTTCAATGCAGTTCTCCCGATCATAGAAACCGACATAAAATCCGAGCAGAAGAAAGCCGAAGCCCGTATCAAAAAGTACGAAGCCGAAGCCGCGAGGTTTAAAAATAGCTTATGATAGGCTATCTTCCGACCACGCTCGAAGTGGCAGGCAAAGAATATTCTATCTGCTCCGACTATCGCGTTGCGCTTGTCATTTTCGAGGCATTTGACGACCCGGAACTCAATGAGTATGACAAAATGGCGGTTATGCTGGACTGTTTATATAAAGAGCCGGACTCGATACCGAGAGAAGCTTGCAACGAGGCGATTGAAAAAGCGTCGTGGTTTCTTGATGGCGGTGAGGACTATAAAGAAGTAGGTCAACAGCGACAGAAAAAGGTCATGTCCTGGTCTCAGGACGAAAAGATGATTTTTTCCGCAGTAAACAAGACCGCCGGGCAGGAAGTCCGCGCCGTGCCCTATATGCATTGGTGGACATTTCTCGGCTATTTCGCAGAGATTGGCGAGTGCCTTTTCTCGACAGTCCGTTCTATCCGCGAAAAGAAGAACAGACACAAGAAACTCGACAAGTGGGAGCAGGAATTTTACAAAGAGCACAAAAAGATGATAGACATTGAGCGCAAATACTCGGCACAGGAACAGGCAGAACGTGACGCGCTCAATAAACTTTTAGGATAGCGGGGGGGGTGATTGAATGGTTGACGGCTCTCTCAAATTTGACACAAAATTTGACACGGACGGCGTGAATAAAGCGACGGACATGGTGAATAAATCGGTGTCACGTATGTATCAGCGCGTCAAACAGGCGTTCAGCGGCAAGGAAGTTGACCAATCGTCGGCGAAGATGAAACGGTTGCAGAACAATGTCGATGAAGCAAATGCCAAAGTCGAAAAGCAGATAGCCGAAGTCGAAAGACTGCGCACGGAATATGAAAATCTCAAATCTGACGACGGATATATCGAGCCGGAAGCCGCAAAACCGCTGATAGAACAGGCGGAAACGCTCAAAGCGAAAATCGCCGAAGCAAAACAGCAAGTCGCCGAATATGACAAGCAGTGGGAACATGGCGTTGCCGGAGCTGACGGCAAATCCGGCGAGTGGGTTGACAAAGTCCACAGCTTGCAGGCGGAATATGACAAAGTCCTTGAAAAAATCGAAAAGATTGAAAGTAAAGCCGAAGCGAAGCACCAGACCGACCGTTCCGCGCAGCTTGCCTCGTCCGAAGCGGCTATCGTAGACGCAGAGAAAAAGCTCGACGGACTCAGAAGTAAAGCCGATATTGCGAAAACAAAGCTCCGGGAAGCCCTGAGCGCCAAAGCACCTGCGGGATTTAAAAAGGGCTTGACTGGAGCTACTGCCGGTCTTGATAAATTTGTCAAGCGCATAGGCGGTCTTGCAAAGCGAGTTTTCATTTTTACTGTCATAACAAAGGCACTCAGAAAGCTTAAAGAGCTGCTCACCTCTATGACTTCGTCGGACAAGCAGATACAGACCTCTCTTGCCAACATAAAGGGTAATCTCTTGACGGCGTTTCAGCCGATATACGAGTTTGCATTGCCTGCGATTAAAGCGTTACTGCACGCGCTCGAACAAGCATCGGCTTTTCTCGCGTCGTTTACCGCCGCGCTTTTCGGCAAATCTGTATCACAGATGCAGAAAAACGCAAAGGCGCTTAATAAGCAAGCAACGGCGACAAGCAAGGTCGGCAAGGCGGCGGAAAAAGCTTCTCGAAGCCTTGCGAGTTTCGACGAGCTGAATCAGCTCAGTGATAACAGCTCAAGCAGTTCAGGCGGCGCAGATGCGTCGTCTGTGCCCGCATTCAACACCGATCTCGACGACCTCGACGGCAACATGGCGAAAATAGCGGCTTATGGGTCGATGTTGCTCGGCGTTGCACTACTTATGGTAGGCATAGCGACGGTTAATATCCCAGCAATTATTCTCGGTATAGCACTCATTGCGGCGGGAATAAAAGTCGGACAGAACACGGGTGCATTTTCGAGTATGCCAACATGGGTTAATCAGATAATCACATGGGGGCTGATGATACTCGGTGCGGCGTTGCTTATAGTCGGACTTGTCAAATTTAGCCCGAAGCTTATTCTCGCAGGTATCGCTCTATATATGACGGGCGTCAAATACGGCGAGGCAAGCGGGGCTTTTGAGGCTATGCCCGGCTGGTTAAAGCAGATAATCACATGGGGCGGAATGGCACTCGGCACAGCTCTCTTGGTTGTCGGTATAGTCATGGGGAACATTTATCTTACACTTGCGGGAATTATGCTTCTTGTCACTGGAATGACAGTCGGAGACAAGAGCGGAGCTTTTGAAGCTATGCCTCCGTGGCTCGCGCAGATAGTGACATGGGGCTCAATCGCACTGGGAACAGCTCTCCTTATAGCGGGTATTGCGACGACAAATATTCCGCTTATAGCGGCAGGCGCGGCGCTTTTCTCCGTCGGTATTGCAACCGGAATAAATTCGGGCGCGTTCTCGGCAGCTTGGAATGCTATCAAATCTTTCGGCAGTCAAATCGCGCACGGTGCAGCCGACCTTTGGAATAAAATAACCTCTGGCGCGTCGAGAATGTGGGATTCAATCAAAAGCTCAGGTCGTGACAAACTCAACGGCATAATTTCGCTCGTCGAGCGTTGCATAAATACCGTTGTCAATAAAGCGAATAGAATCTCGTGGAATATTCCCGATTGGGTGCCCGGAATAGGCGGCAAGAAGTTCGGCTTCAATCTGCCTACCGTTAGCATACCTCGCCTTGCAACAGGTACAGTTGTCCCGAGAAACTACGGCGAATACACTGCCATACTCGGCGATAACAAGCGCGAGCCCGAAGTCGTTTCGCCTTTGTCGACGATGAAACAGGCGGTTCGCGAGGTCATGAACGAACTCAGCGGAGATAACTCACGCCCGATATCAATTTCAATTTATACCACGCTCGACGGAAAGGTCGTCGGGCAATCGGTAATTGAATACCATAACGGCGTTGTCAGAAGAACTGGCAAAACGCCGCTCGCGGGGGTGGGCGTATGAGTATAGCCGTAATGAAAATCAAAAAAACGGGTACATCGACATGGAAAACACTTCCCACGCCGATGGGCTTGAAACCCGGAATAAATATCATCGACAGCAGCAAAAGCGGGCGTGACAACAACACGGGAACAATGTTCCGCGATATCGTGACGGGAAAGAACAAATACACCGCCACGATGCCGAGCGGATTGAACAACACGCAGTATGCAGAAATCGCGGACATTATCCTTGCCGACAGTTTCGACTGTTGGTTGCCGAACCCGAAAACGGGCACATTCGGCACAAAGACATTCTACTGCTCGACGCTCGAAGCAGATATAGAGCAGATATATAGCGAGACTCTTTGGACTTATAAAGAGGTCAGCTTCAATTTGACCGAGATGTAAGGGGGCACGGGCAGTGTATAAGATAATCAACGCGACAAAACGCGCAGCGGTAAGAACTGCTTATGCCAAGCGGACTCGTCACATAATCAACCGGATAACATTCGGACATTATGTGACGACTCTCGGGATTCGCTCTTTTGTCTCGGATAAGGTCGTCGTAACGGACGGCTTACTGAGCTTGAGCGTGACACAGGTTCTCAACGGCGACGAGGACGCAACGGTCGGAAGTGTGGGTTCAAGCTCCTATTCCGCGACTTTTAATAATCCGTCGCCCACCTATAACTACCGCGACAAGATAGCATTTATCGAAAGTGGTGTGCTTCTGGCGGACGGAACATATTATTATACGCCTTGCGGATATTTTGCGACGGAGAAGCCGGAGACGGACGACGGCGGAAAGGCCCTGACCGTCACCGGCTATGATGAGATAGACAAAATGGGCGGTAAGTGGACACCGTCTATCACCGTGACGGACACCACGACACTGAAAGATGTCGTCGAGAATATCGCGAGTATGCACGGCTTGAGCGTGACATATGTCGATACGGCGGCACAGACTGCCTTGAAAAATCATGTTATCGGCGTTGCAACAGCCGCAGAACTGACAGAGCAGAGCGAGCGAGATGTGCTCGGCTACTGCGTCGGATGCGCGGGAATGTCTGCGCGAGTAAACACGGTCGGAAAGCTTTATATCTCGTGGTTTTTTAGTCCGGGCAGTACCTATGACTACACCGTGACGGCAGATGTCCAGTGGGAAAACGGCTTTAAAAAGTCCGCAGAGAGCGCGGTCAAAATAGAAGCGGTCACAGCGGGCGAGGACGAAGATGTCTATACGAAAGGCACAGGAGTTCCACTGTCTTTTGCAAATCCGCTTGTTACCCATGCCGAGATAGACGCGATATATGCACGGTATAACGGGCGTACATGGTATCCGTCAACTTGTACATGGCGCGGAGACCCGTGTGTAGAGGTCGGAGATATTATCACCGTCAAAGACAAAAACAACAAGTCATATACCGTCTATGTAGCACAACAGGAGTTAGACCTCTCCGGCGGCTTGCAGTCCACAATTACATCTCCCAATCTCGACACAACGGAGATGTCTTTCGACTCTGTTAGCGCGTCCGTAAAGCTTGAACTCAGCAAGGTTAAAAACTCGATGGAAGCGGCAATAAAAGCCGCCACAGACGCTATAAACGGGGCAAACGGCGGATATTACCGCATTCTCGACCTCGACAAGGACGGAAACCCGGACGGCTGGGAATGTTTCGCGACAGACGGCTTGCAGGGCGTTAAATGCACCTACGGCGGTATAGGCTGCACCACAAACGGCGGCAAGACCTACACCAACGCCATGACCGGGTCAGGTATAAACGCAACGGCTATAACAACGGGCATTATCACAGGCGGCACAAACGGATTCTCTTTTAATCTCGAAACCGGTCACATCAAAGCGTCCGACGCAGACCTAACAGGCGTTTTTTGTGTTAAGGGTTCGGCATATGACCTTAAAATAATCAATACCACTCGACCGTTTGCTGACGCTATAACACAAAGACAGTCGGTGCTTGGCATGACAAGACTATCCGGCGAAACGGAAGCGGGATTTATAGGCTTTTCTGATAGTATTAACTATCCATTCTCTGGTCTCACGTATGATGTCCGTATTGACAGTACAAAAGGTGTTCGCATAGATAGCGGAGATGCCTATACGGACGTTGTTTGTCAAGACGGAAAGGGCTTTCGCGTCCGCGAAAAAGAAAATGGTTTTGGTGCATCGAACAAGTATCTGATAGCAACAAAAGACGAAACATCTGTAAGCGGAACACTTGTGTCGAATCATTTTAGGAATAACGTATTTGCAGGGCTTACGCACTATCGAAACATAGCAACGGGAAGCAATGTGGATGTATGCCGTGCGGACTTTGGAATTGGGATTCCCGCAACCTCGACGCCGTCCGGTGCAATCGAGGTAAGAAACTCCAATGACAAAATAGTTGCTCGCCTTGATGTGTACCCGTCCGGTACTAATTGGGACGGTGCAACGCTGAAAATTGCAGGCATGACATACAGCGCGAAAATATTTGTTGATTCGACTGGCGTTTGGGTACAGTTTGGAGGCAACAAAGCAAAACAGCTGGCATGAACACCATAAGGAGGTAAACCCGATATGACAAAAACCGAACTTGAAAAAAGACTCGGCACAACTCAAGAGACCGCACAACAGCTTGAGCAGGAAACAAAACAGCTGACAAGCCGTCTTGAATATGTCCGAGCGGAGCTTATTAAACAGCTTGGCAAAATTGAGCTGTTGTCCGATATGCTTTCAGAACTCGAAAAACCGCCCACAGAGGGCGAGAACGGGGAGGCCGAAAAAGATGCAGACAAGAACGATAACGGTTGATTATGCCCGCCCACGCGGGTATGATGTCGGCTATCGCGCGGAAAATAACTTTACTTTGCTCGCTCTGCCGGTGCCCGAAGAGCTCGAAGGCGCGGACAGCTATCGTGTGTATTTTGAGTCCACGGTCGGTGAGTATTTGCAGACGGAGACACTTACGCCCGTCGACGGCTATGTGACTGTCAAAATCACAAGCGACATCGTGCCTGAACCCGGCAACATGGCGGCACAGCTGGTTGCCTTTGCGGACGGCGAGATAGTCGGCTATGCGCCGATGATAACAGGCTCGGCAAAGGTGTCAATCCCGGACGGCACGGAGCGGCTGAGTCACAGCCTTGCCGCAGAAATCGCGCTTAACACCGCCGCGCGACATAGCCATGACAACAAGTCCGTGCTTGATAAGTTTGCCGAGTCAAAAGACGGCAAGCCGACCTATGACGGCGAGGCTTTAGGCGGTGGAGGTTCAACGGGAACCGAATTTTTTGTGGTTAACGTGCAGGTTCAAGGCGGGGCGGAATATACGATTACCTCCCACGATAAAACCTATACACAAATAGATGAGGCTTACAAGGCGGGCAAACAAATTTTAGCGGTTTGTACAATTACAGGCGAGGATACGGTGTATTTAATTCCTCTTATATTGGCTACAGAAACCGATTATGAATTTTCAATATTTGCTGGGGCGAACATTTACATATACGCGGACAGTACAGACACGTGGGATATTTCGATAGACTACCTTGAGGCAAGCACCATTAAAGCCAAAATATCTGCCGACGCTTCTGCGCAGTCGCAGAGTTTACAGTATATTCTTAACTATATGGTCTATCCTGCGGTTGAGAAAGCCCACGAGCACGATAACAAGTCTATCCTTGATCTGATATCAGCGGTTGACGGCAAGCTCCGATATAACGGCTCTGATGTCGGGCTCAAAGGTGATAAAGGTGACAAGGGTGATAAGGGCGCAAAGGGCGCGGACGGCAAAACGCCTGTCAAGGGTACCGACTACTGGACTTCGGCGGACAAGGCAGAAATAGTCAACGACACACTTGCCGCCATGCCGAAGTGGACAGGAGGTAGTTATTAATGGCTTTTGATAAAGTAGTTGACTCTATCCAACTTGACGCAGCCATGTCTTATACTGCTAACCGCATTCGTGTCAAGACAGGCGATACTAATCAGATGACATGGGATTCAGCCAAAGGCTTTGGCGACGCGGTTGACGCTATAACAGGCGGCTCTTCTGTGCCGCAGTCTGATACACGGGAAGTGTACCAAGGTACTCGCCCCGCCGAATGGCTAAGGTTGCCTGACTATGATAAAGTGGAAGACAATACTGCATATTTCTTATTTGAGCTTTTCCCTTATGGAACAAACACGATATCATTACAGTTTAGAACGGCTGGTATCGCTACTATAACAGCTGGGGTTGTTTCTAACGGAGAATTTATACCGTTTGAGAATGATGATGTCGTTAGTATGCAGGGGCAATATTATGGCTGGAAAGGGATATCACGAACTTTTGATTATGCCGACTATGATACGGCGATGAGCGATGGCACGAAACAAATTGTTGTACAATTTCAGACAACAAGTGGTTTGAATCGCATTGCTTTCGGTGGAAGTTCAAATGGCGGTGTAGAAAACAGAGGAATACGAGATATCATCATTCACAAGGAGACCATGGGAGAAGGATATGCGTGCTTCGTGCAGCAGTCAAACCAGAGAGGCTGTTTGTACTACTATGCAATTGGTGCAGGTGCAGTTGGGTATCCAACGTGTATACGAACTCTAATGTATGTACAGCATGCGGGTGGAGTAATGACAGGTGATAGTGCAGCTAATAATCCTGCACTTATTAAAATTTTGGGAACTTTTAAGAAAATAAACGTTGCTTATAACGAATTTTTTAATTGCTTTTCACTTATGGAACTTACTCTTGATATAAGCGGGTGGATAAAAGCGAACGACCCATATTTAAACACATGCTGCTCGCTGCGCAAATTGCTATTTACAAATTGTGATACTATGACAAGTTTTCCCGCTAATCTCAATCTCACTGGAACAGCACTTGAATCCGATGCGGTTCTTGCATTTTTTAATACCTTGCCGGATATATCCACATCGGAAACGGCACGGACAATCACGCTTAAAAGCACACCCGCCGTAGCGGCAGGAATCCCGGAAGCCACGCTTGCAGTGGCGACAAACAAAGGATGGACGGTGGTGACATCATGACGATTAATGGCAACTGTATCACGGCGGCAGACGGAAAGGTCTTGCAAAAGGGCGATATAACGGCGGTAACGGTTTATCTTGGTGTAAACGACAGCGCCGAAAACTGGGCGGAAATTGACGCGCCGGAAGAGCAAATCACCGATTCGGAAGCGCTGGAAATTATCACAGGAGGTGCAGACACATGACGCGAGCCGAAGCAAAAGCATATCGCGCCAAGATAGACGGCGTTTTGACAAAGGTCACGACGGACGCGGAGGCTTTGGAGTATGCCGAGCTTTATCCGCTTTGGAGCGGGTATGTCGATTATGCCGTCGGCAGTATAGTCCGCAGACCGAGTGGGCTGTATAAGTGTTACAACGCAATAACGGCAAATCCGACATGGTTGCCGGAAAACACCGCCGCGCATTGGGAGCCTATCACGGTCGGCGAAGACGGCACGATAGATAACCCGATAACCGCCGCTGCCGGTATGCGGTATTTCAAGGACCTATATTATGTTGACGGTGGCAAAACATATAAGTGCATACGCGACGACAGCAACGGTCAAGGTACTATACTGCACTATCTGCCGTCGCAGCTTGTGGGCATTTACTTTGAGGAGGTGACTACATGAGCGGTGTAAACATCTTCTTGACGATTCTTAGTGCGTGCGGGACTATATGCGCAATAATCTTTGGCTATATCGCCTATAAGCGGAACGGCAAAAGTGACAACAAAGACGAGGGCAAGAAAGATGGTGTCGTTTTAACGGAACTCGGATACATCAAAAGTGGCGTTGATGACATCAAGAGAAAGCAAGAAAAGCAGGATGACCAGATAGGGAAAGTGGTCGAACGGCTGAGTTCTGTCGAATCGTCCGCCAAGCAGGCGCACCACAGGATCGATACGATCGAACAACAGCTTTATAAAAAATAAGGAGGTTATTTATCATGACGAACAAAGAACTCGCAGCGAAGGTGAAAGATATCGCGCTGCACTACAAGACGCTTTATGTGAACGGCTGCTTCGGCGCACCGCTTACGGCATCCAACAAACAGCGTTATTGCAACAATAACGACTACAACAGAGACCCGAGCAGACAGAAGATGATAAAAACGGCATCAGCTGACACCTTCGGTTTTGATTGCGTCTGCCTTATAAAGGGCGTGCTTTGGGGTTGGACCGGCGATAAGTCCAAACCCTACGGCGGCGCGAAGTACGCTTCGAACGGTGTGCCGGATATCAATGCGGATGCGATGATCCAGAAGTGTACAGGCATCAGCACAAACTTCAGCAAAATCGAAATCGGAGAAGCCCTGTGGTCTCCGGGGCATATCGGCGTGTACATAGGCGGAGGGCTTGCAGTCGAGTGTACGCCGCGCTGGAAGAACTGCGTGCAGATAACCGCCTGCAATTGCGACAAACCCGGTTACAATCGCCGCAACTGGTCGAAGCATGGTAAGCTGCCGTATGTCAAATATGTCGCTGACGCGGCACAGACGAAGCCTCAAGGCACAAAGAAATCCGTCGATGAGGTCGCTCACGAAGTAATCAACGGTCAGTGGGGCAACGGTGCCGACCGTATGACGCGCCTGCGCAATGCCGGGTATGACCCGAACGAAGTGCAGAAGCGCGTAAACGAAATTGTTTACGGTCAGAAAAAGCCGGCGAAAAAATCCGTTGACACCGTTGCCCGCGAAGTTATCGCCGGTAAGTGGGGCAATGGCGCGATTCGAAAAATCAGACTCAAAGCGGCGGGCTATAATCCTGCCGAAGTTCAGAAGAAAGTAAATCAGCTGCTTAAATAAGGAGGACAAGCACATGGAATACATAAAAGCATTTTGGGACAGCTGTGGAATGGGCATTCTTTGCACCATTCTGACAGCTATAGCATCATACCTCGGCGTATGCGCGAAGAAGCTCTTTCAGAAGTATTTTGACGACAAGACGAAGAAAGCGGTTGCCAAGACCTGCGTCGAGGCTATCGAGCAGCTCTACAAGGATCTGCACGGTCAGGAGAAATATGATAAGGCTGCTGAAGCAATCGTTGAGATGCTGAATGAAAAGGGCATAACGATTACCGACCTTGAGCTGAAAATGCTGATAGAAGCCACGGTGAGCAAATTCAATGAAGCGTTCCGTAAAGACTACGGATTTGATGATGTCACAGAGGAGGCTACAAAATGATAACTGCGATTCTTTTTAATCTGCTTAATCAGCTGGGGCTTTTGGGAGCGTGGGCTACCGTGCAGATACTCAAGCTTTTCGGCATGATTTAACTTTCGTGCGTTTTTCGTGCGTTTTTCGTGCGTTTTAAAACCAACTTGCTTGTAACTTGCGGGTAACTTGCAACTAACTTAGGACTAAAAAATGACCGGGCAGGGGAGAAATTGATGTGACCCCAAAAAGTTAGACAACGAATTCGGATAAAAACTGTTCAA